>Ga0247842_10002487_pt1 | contig 27203 bp, 32 predicted proteins | sample LaCruzMarch2015__3_FD_192411 | JGI IMG/M metagenome (GOLD analysis project Ga0247842, IMG submission 192411) | Freshwater microbial communities from meromictic Lake La Cruz, Castile-La Mancha, Spain - LaCruzMarch2015_19m | ecosystem: Environmental > Aquatic > Freshwater > Lake | place: Spain...
CAGATGTGGAAACATCAAAAGAACAAAACTGGAAGTTTATAGTTGCGATGAGTGTGGTTTAGTGATAGATAGAGATGCTACAGGATCAAGAAATATTTTTATCAAGAATAGTAGGTTACGCTGTCCTTAAGTTTAGATTTTTCTAGATTTAAAAAAGCGAAAAACAAACATTAATGATACCAACTGGATCTATTTATTTTTTAGATTTCGAGATTAAAAATAATCAAATTTCAGAACTTTTGATTTATGGAGAAAATGCAATTAAAAAACATTTTGAAAGTTTTTAGCAAAAACAACACCTGGTCAGTGTTGTTTATTAATTTCAATGGTGCAAATTAAAAACTAGCTCTTCTAAATGTGTGAACGATGATTCTGATTTAATGGTCAATTGAACAAGTTCATTTTTTTCCTCTACACTGAGCACTGTAGGATATAAAATGTCTAGATATTCTCGCAGCTCATCCAACCCACGTCCTTTACGGAGACGCTCTTCTTGACGCTCTTCTTGGCTCTTGTTTGATTTCATTTTACTGATTTATCCTAGAATGATGTTTATAATATTCAATTTTTTTTAAACATCAAGTAAAATTACCATCTTTAGCTCTTGATATAATTGCGCATGCCATTCTTGAACCAGCGGAACCTGTTTTTAATGATTCATCCGTTCCACCAAGACCTAAATCATCTATACCATTATGTATAACAATATTTCTTCTTATAACACTTTTATCTATATCTCCTCTTAAATTGACTAAAGAATCGTAATATGCATAACTAAATTTTCCTTTTGAATCACTTTTAATATTATTTATTAAATCACCAGCATGACGTTCCATATTTTCTATATGTATTGTACCATGTGTTTTGACATACGGATTCCAATGAGAGCCTAGCGATTCACATCCTTTTCTCTCATCACCATATTTTCATATATGACTAGCATTTTTAGTATTTGATTTCAAACCGTATAAATTTATGTAGACATCACAACCATCTTTTTTTGGACATTGATGAAATTTTATTTCCCCTTTTACATTCACGCTATTAAAGATAGCAATAGCATTATAACATTTCATTTTATTATATGTCAGAAATACTTTCACAAATAAAATGACACTTTGTTGTGTCATTTTTTAACTTCAATTTACTAATATTTCTGAAAAATACGTTTCAATTTGTTCGTGATCCAACTCGATTGTTGCATACTGTCTTTCTATCCACAAAGAAATGTTAAACAATTTTTCTGGAAAATCAAACGTTTTTAGCAAATCACGAAAGTAAAATGCGATATATTCATATAATTTGTATTCTAATGTTTCAGAATAGCAATAATATTTCTGAACAGAGTTCTGAATAGAGTTCATAACAGAGTCTTTTGTCGCATAATATTCTAACAAATTATCGTGTTCTATTTTCCATTCTGAAAAATTTGGATCTTCTTCTTGTGTTAGTTTGTGTGATATAAAGTTAATCATTATTTCTGTTTCCTCGCTTTCCATTTTTTCGATTAGAAATTTTTCCCATCCTCTTTTCATTTTTCTTTGTATATCTATTCGTTTTTTTATAGATACTTCTTCTTGTATACGTCTTGACAGATCTTCATTAAATGAAATAGAGCCCTGTGACCAAAAATCATTCTGTTCGTTCATTACTGATTATTACACTAACAAAACTTGTCCTAAAAAATCATTTTAAACAAATAGCATATGTCGTTAGTGTATTTTGTGAAAAATATAAATACTTATTTATTATATAAATAAGTATGTGTAGCAAGTCGAATAAGACTCTTTCTGAACAAAGAAAAATTGTAAAGTCTCTTAATGAACTACTAGAAAATGAAAAGAGTATTCTTGAAAAACTAGAACCAAACGAAAATCCTAAAGAAGTAGAAATAGCCGATGCTCTTATTGATGAGTTGTTATGTCCAATATCATACTCTTTTATGATAGATCCAGTTGTTCTTACTTCTGGAAAAACATACGATAGAACTGCGATAACTGCAGAATTTAAAAGACAAAAAGAACAATATCCTGAAAAAATAGTAAAATGTCCATTTACCACAATAACACAAGTTACAGATTTTCTCATTCCAAATATGCAAATGAGATCAATAACAGCTAAATTTGTAGAAAAATACAAAAATAATACATATACAGGTCCTAATTGGAATGAAATAAGAAGATTATGCTTAGATTATCTTGAAGAACAAAAACCACAAAAAGTTAAAGAAAGACAACGTGCTGATGAACAAAGATTTGAGGAACAACAAAGAATTCAAGAAGAATTTGAGAAGCAAAAAAAGGAATTTAAACAAAGAGCCGAATATGGATTTGAATTGGAAGAGTTTTTTTTACTATATGGGGAATTTTTTCGCTTTTATCAAAAAAGTCCAAAGTCATTATATACTGGTTATGCAAATAAAAATAAATTTCAACGAAATTATCACACAAATATGGATATATTGAAAAAATGGGCACAAACTACAAAAATGTTACCTAATAAGAAAATATCAGGATGTTTATACATATTTATGGAATATTATTTTAAAAAAAACTTGATCATAAATTAACTAATTTTTTTCATTAGCTTTTATAAAATTAAAGATAGATATTGATAAAAAGATTATAGCTAAAATAAACAGAATTGATGAAAGTATAGGTTCATTTGGTTTGCAATGACTATGACCATCTGATTTTCCGTTTCTACACTTTTTGTCGACTTTGTCCCAATAAAGACATTTATTATCTAGTTTTGATCCTAGTTCACATGTATCTTTTCGAGTATATTTACTCTCGACTGAATTTGCTTTTGATACTAATATAATTGTTGTTATTAACAGAGCAATACCAACAACTAAACTACCTACCGCTATATAAATAGGTTTCATTTATAGTATTAATATATTTTAAAAATAAATAATTTGTATTCAAGTTATTATAATATAAGTTGTAAGAGTCATTTATTTTGCTTCTAATTCATTTTTCACTGACTTCAATACCTGTAATTTGACAAAATTTGTGTCAGTTGATTTATATGAACGAGCTACTACATTTAGAAACAAAACCTCTGTTGCAACTGTAAAAGCAAGTATTATCATAGACTCTAGTATAATATGTGTTATATTTACTTTACCAAAGAAACAAATACACATAGTAGTTAAGATTCCTATAATACATATTGTTCCAAAAATTATTATTCCATTTTTTACAAGAATACTATTTTTAGATTTTACCTCATCATCTGCGCTATCATCCGATGGAATACTAATTGAAGAGACAATTGATTCTCTAACTTTTTTGGGAAAAAATATTTTAGCATCATACGATAATTCAGTTGCAATACTTTTACTCTGATCTTCAACAATTAGTTTTTCTATGTCTTTTCCGTATGTAAAGAAGAGAATAGCTACAGTTGTTGAAATTAATGTAATATTTAGTACTAACTGTGCAACTGCTTTATAATTTTTCATATTTATTATATTGAAATATTATTATTGTCAAAGAATAAAATGAATTCGGAAAATAGCATATCTCCATATTTTTCTGCTTGTATTAATGGTGTTTTCCATGTTCTAATATTATTTACATTTTTATCAATACTTTTTTTTGCTTTAGTCTCAACTATTGAAAAACAAAATTTTGAGGAACAGATACAAGGCCAAGTAGACTCTTCTATTAAATCGGCATTTAAAACTCTTTCTTCTGAAGAAAAAGACAAAATATCTAGTATTATTAATAATGATTTAGGTGGTGAAGAGACAGTGTTTGATGTTGGCATAGACAATTATTCTAAACCAAAAGAAGTTACTGTTGAACATAACAAATGGGTTAAGATTACCGCAATATCTATTATATTAATGATATTTTTATCTTTATTTTTAGTATTGACAGTATTATCATTTTCTTGCAACAAAAATATTGGTCTATTAGGTATACTTAAGGAAAATATTATCACATTCATTTTTATAGGACTAGTTGAATATTTGTTTTTTACATACGTAGCACTCAAATATATTCCTGTTTTACCAAGCACAATGATGACTACTGTTATTCAGACATTTCAGAAAATTTTTAAGTAAACTTTTAGAAATAATACATTTTTTGTATTATTTATAAACATCTTTTCAATATCAAAATTATAATATTTCTCATAAGACCATCATCTCCTATATGTGATTTAGATTCTTCACCTATTATTTTATATTTACCATACCATATATATTCTTTTTCTGTTTGTCTATATAGATATATATGTTTGGTTTTATTTTTGTTCAATAATGGTTCGTTAAACGATTTTTCATTTCTATCTTGATCACCTTCTGGACCATATAAAGTGTATTTAGGTTTATTTGGGTCTTTTAAATCATCATCATAATAAAGTGTACCATCTTTTGCTTTTAATATTGTAGTGTGATTAGCTTTTCTATAATTTATTCCACAACCAGTGAAAGGTTTACAACCTGTTCTTTCCAATATAAGCTGTCTCATTCCTCCTGGACCATTCCATTTTTCTCGCCTAATTAGATGTGTTTCTATCTCTCCGTTCTCTTCATGCGTTTCTATTTCTAGGTTATTTCCGTTCGTTTCTATCTCTTCATCCGTTTCTATTTCTAGGTTATCTCCGTTTGTTTCTATCTCTCCGTTCTCTTCATCCGTTTCTATTTCTCCGTTAGTTTCTACATCCACAATACAATCAGTGTGTAGAATAGGATTTGATAACTCTTTTTTGAGTTGTGTCCACATATTGTTCTTATCTTCTGTTCCAGGTTTTTTTATAATATCTGATATGTTACTAATAATATCGGTCTGACAAGGACTTTTAATCAGAGATAAGAGTAGGAGTTCTAGTTGTGTCCATGTTTTGTTGACCTCTTTTGATCCACATTCCTTGATAATAGTAGAAATAGACAAGAAAGGAATATCTGATATGTTAGTAATAATATCTACTGGATAAAGACTTTTAATTAGAGATAAGAGTAGGAGTTTGAGTTGTGTCCATATATTGTTGACCTCGTCTGATCCACGTTTCTTGATAATAATAGAAATAGACAACAAAGTCATGTTTAGTTATTTTTAAAATAAATTCTTAATAAAATCATTTAAATTATTTTAAACCAGTGTTCAAAATCATCATCTAGCTGTGTAAGTAAAAATTCATTAGCAAATCTATTAAGACTTTTTTGTGTACAGTTTGGATTGAGTTTAAGAAAAGTTTTAAGTGTATAACCAATATTTCTACCGTAACATCCTAATTCAATGCGATTATGTTCTGTTAGGTTTGGAAATTCTTCTTCAAATTTTGAAATATAATACTTTTGCATCTCAAAAACAAGGTCATCAGCTGTAAATTCTCTGTAACAATGTTCGGCTCTATAAATATCAATTGTTTTGTTTTTTAGAAAATCGGAAAGAGAACGTTTGATATTTTCAATTTTAGCATTGTAATCCGACATCTTATTTTATAAGAGTTTTCTATTTAAATTCGTATTTTATGTAGGTTTATAACGGGTATTTATAGGTACTACATATTTTATTATATTTTTGGTTGTATATTCGGTCGGTTCCCAGTGTATAAAGTTTTTATCAACAATAAGAACAAATACATTTTTAAACAAAAGGATTGATTGTTCATCCGGATCTGGACGATTAATTGAGTCAATAATTATATTTTTGTAAGAAGATATAAAATTTGGAGGAGGATTTGTCAATGAATAACCTACAAGGACTAGTGTATCACAGTCGCGATGTCTTTGTCTAAGATCTTCTGGAAACACACTATTTGTTTCGTAATTGATTGTTTGTTCATGCAAACGGTTATAAAATGTAAGTGTGTCACCTTCTATAGCCTTAAGTTCAAATTCATTTTGTAGCATAATTCTAAGCAAATTAGGAAAAAAAATTTGTCTATATCCAGAGTTTATTTTATTTCCAAATTCAGATTTGGGTTGTGAGTCCATGTATATCCAAGTTTTTATGTTTCTAAATAATATAGGTGGTATAATATCTGTACCAGCTCCAGGGTAAAAGGCTGTATTCATTTTTACTAAAAAAAAAGTGTTCTTTAAAATAATTTAGAGGTTTAATTAATAATTTTTTTTTGAAATATTTTATATTTTTAAATAAAATAGAAGAAAAGAAATTTCTTTTTCTCTTGATATCTAATAAAAATGTCAGCAGGAAGCGTATCTCTTGAATCGGCACTTAGAACTTGTAAAGTCAACACAGCCTGGGCTACACGAATTGAGTCCGATAGATTTTTTAACCCAAACAATTTAGTTTGTCCTATATGGAATGGAATGGATGGAACCGGGCGCGAAGTTTGCAGAGATTCTTACTACAGCAAGAGTGCTGGGTGTAACAGTGCAACCGATCGTGTGAATGTTGAGAACAATGTTTCTCGTCCCCAATATATGGAATATATTACTCTTTCGGCGAATGGAATTGCCGGAGACATTTACGGTCAAACCGATACATATAAAAATTCTCAATTACGTCATCGTGAATTAGACGATATTAACAAAATTACTGGTAATTTTGGAAAGCAATTTGGATCTGCTATTCAAACAACGTGCGGATATCACTCATACACTAAGCATGATGATCACCATGGTTCAGGACAACCTCACGGTGGACATGGTTCAGGACAACCTCACGGTGGACATGGTTCAGTTGCACAAAATCATCAAAATGCTCGTAAAGCACATTCTATGGGAATGGCCTATAATGCTCAGCTTAATCGTTCTCAATCTGGATTTTAGAGAACTACAATGTTGAAAAACTTAAAACCGATAGTTTTTAAGTTTGTATGTAATGTGTATTTTAAGCTGTTTGTGGTGTAACAACATCAAAAATAATACTGTTTGCAGTACTTCCACGCGATACTCCCAAATATCCTGTTTTAGTTGCAGCTGCATCCGCAAACGAATGAACACTTTGTCCTGTCATGCCTCCTTTTGTAACTAAAATATAGTTAGTTGTAGCACCACCTGTAGTACCAAAACTGAATACATTACCAGAACCAGCGCCAAGTCTAGCGAGGTTAATGAGTTTTGGGTTCTGGTCTTTATCAAACCCAAAAATTTTAAGCAAGCTTTTTGAGTTATCTTCAGTGTCTTTGCCAACAATTAATTGCGCTGTTGTAGTCGTACCGGTACCGTCAATAAGTACCGTTTTGCTATCAGCAATAGCACTTAGAGTATTACTGTTTAATGTAATATTAGTAGTTGGTTTAATAGTTGAGAAGCCAGTAAAACCTGGTGCAGAATTAATATTTAAAAGTGCGGTGGCTACACCGTCAACAATAGCAGAAGTTTGAACATCACTATTTACAACTCTCGTAAAATTGTTTCCATAAGACATTTTATTTATACACAAGAAAAAGATTTTTTAAGTTTTTCTTAAATTAACTTTTTTTCTCGATTGTTTAAAGAATTATTTAGATATTCTAAAAATATGGATAATCATGAAAACGCGGACGCAATTTTGATTCCTTTTCTCAGAAACCTTGCAGATTCAATTGAATCTGGAAAAATTCCACCACGTCAATTACAGCATATAGGTGAATTTTTTATGTCATATCAATTTCAGGAGCAAGCGATCAAAGACGGAGATACAAGTGGCTTGGAAAGTCAATCTTTTAAACGAGCAGATTTAATGAAATTTATAGTAATGGGGTGGCATATTTATTCATGTATTTCAGGAGATTCTGCTCTTCCAGATATTGAAAATATTGAATAGACTGTTTAATTAAATTTGATTGTTTAAAGATCAGGTGGATATAATAAATAAGATGTCTATTATTGTAAATATTGATAACATTCCATGGGAAATTAGAAACAAAATTAATTCAGATCTTGAAATAAAAATAGAGAATAAATTTGCAGGTGGTAAACCTCGAATTATTTACCCTTTTGAAATTGAAGAAAATAATATCATATTACCTTTTGCATATGCGCTAACTAAGGGAAAAATTAAAAGACCAACTAGGGATTCTCTTTTACCGGCAGAGACATCTTTTGAAGGTGTTTTGAGACCAGAACAAAAAGAGGTTCGGAAAGAAGCTATTAAACAATTGAGTAGCTCAGGGAGTATTTTATTATCTATGTTCTGTGGGTTTGGGAAGAGTGCTACAAGCATGAAAATCGCTTCTGATATTGGTCTGAAGACACTCGTCATCGTAAACAAAATAATATTGATAAAACAATGGGAGGAGGGAATTAATACATTTTGTCCAAAAGCTTCTGTTCAAAAGATAACAACAAAATCAAAGAAAGAGGACTGCGATTTTTACATTATCAATGCTCAAAATGTAGAGAAGATGGGAAAATCTTTCTTTTCTGATATTGGTACTGTGATTGTTGACGAAGCACATCTAATAATGGCCGAGACATTATCTCGTTGCCTTCAATGGGTACACCCCAGATACTTGATTGGTTTGACAGCCACACCATACAGAGTTGATGGCTTAAATTTGTTACTTGATTTTTATTTTGGAAAATATAAAATAATAAGGACATTGTTCAGAGAACATATAGCTTATAAAGTTTGTACAGGATTCAAACCAATAGTTGAAAAAGCAATAAACGGACGAGTCAATTGGTCGTCTGTATTAGAATCTCAAGCCAATAATATAGATCGAAATGAATTAATAATAAAAATTTTAAAACATTATTCTAAACGTAATTTTCTTGTTCTAACAAAACGGGTAGCACAAGGAGAGTACTTAGTAAACCGATTAATAGAAGAAGGCGAAGATGTCACATCATTATTTGGAAGTAATCAAGAGTACAACATTTCAAGCCGTATTCTAGTAGGAACCAATAGCAAGTGCGGAACAGGGTTTGATCATCCGAAATTGGATGCCTTGCTACTTGCAGGTGACTTGGAACAATATTTTGTTCAATACCTTGGGAGAGTCTTCAGAACAAAAGATGTAAAACCTATCATATTCGATTTAGTAGATAATTATACTTTACTCTCTAAGCATTTTAATAGCAGACAAAAAATATACAAAGAACTTGGTGGTGAAGTACGAAATTTTGATATTAATATTCTTAAGAATTGATTTTATAATAATTTCACCTATTTTTACAAAAATGGAAGATTAAAAACACAACAAGAGGTTTGTTTCATAAAAAAAATATATGGTCTGTGTAAAAGCGGTGCTAAAGTCCTTTATAAGCATTTTTTTTGTAATTTTCTCATTTTTAAAATGTTTCTATTTTAAAAAAAGGTGTTTAAAATAAATGAAAATTTCAGATACAACAATAAATAGTTCAGCAATTTCTTCTATAGCAGATACCCCTATCTTTAATGCTGCACAATTACAATCCACCGTAATTGGAAGTTTATCCAACGTTACAAATAATGATGTTTTAACTTTTATTGGAAATAAATGGGAAGGACGAAGTATTTCAGGTATAGGTTCAACCGGTGATACAGGTTCAACCGGTCCTACTGGTTCAACTGGTCCTATAGGTTCAACGGGTATAGGTTCAACTGGTGCTATAGGAGCAACTGGAGTTACGGGTGCTACAGGTTCAACTGGAGCTGTAGGTTCAACGGGTGCAACTGGTATAGGTTCAACTGGAGTTACTGGTTCTACAGGTTCAACTGGAGCTATAGGTTCAACGGGTGCAACTGGTATAGGTTCAACTGGAGTTACTGGTGCTACAGGTTCTATAGGATCAACTGGAGCTATAGGTTCAACGGGTGCAACTGGTATAGGTTCAACTGGAGTTACTGGTGCTATAGGTTCAACGGGTTCAACTGGAGTTACTGGTGCTACAGGTTCTATAGGATCAACTGGAGTTACGGGTACTACAGGTTCTATAGGATCAACTGGAGTTACGGGTTCAACTGGTGCTATAGGATCAACTGGAGTTACGGGTTCAACTGGTGTTTCTTTTTTTTCTGGAGCAGGTATTCCTTCGCAAACTCTTGCTAGAGCATCAGGTGATTCTTATATAAATCAACTTAATGGGGATATTTATCAATGCACTGTACTAAAGCCTGCGTATCCAAATGTCAGAAGCATTCCTACTTATACAGGAACTACTTACGATTGCTCTACTGAAGCACAACTTATAAGCAGTCAAACGGCTGCGTCTTCTGGAGCTATTCTTCGTGTTACAGCTGATATAACTCTTACTGCACCTTTTACACTTTCAAAAGGTCTTAAACTTACTTCAGATAATGGGACACGTGTTATTACTTACGGTGCTACTGGTGCAAATACATTAGTTGTTTCGGTTGATAATACTCTTGTAACAAATATTTTTATTAATTCCACATATAATACTACTGCGGCTGATACAACTGAATGTGCAATTAATTATACTTCTTCAACAGCTACACAAAATTATGTACACAATGTGGTTATTACCACAAATGAGTACGGAATTATTTCAGATAATATTCAAATTCAAATTACCAACACTAATTTTAGATTTTTTCCTGTTAATACAGAAGGTAATAAATACATTTCACTTTCAAGAAACACTGGAATTACTATTATTGATTCTTGTATTTTTTCAGGATGTAGTTCAAGTAATACTAATGCTAATGCAACTCAATGCATTTATTTAGGTAATGCGACAAGTAGTAATTACAGCGGAGGTATACTGTCCATTCAAAACAATAATAACGGTTTTATAGGAGTTACAGGTGTTACAGGAATTACAGGAGTTACAGGAGGATTTACAGGAGGAGTTACAGGAATTACAGGAGTTACAGGCAACAATGTAGTTCAACGTGTTCTAATGGTTGAAACTTCTCTTGAAGGAACAAACTGTAGTTTTATTATCAAAAATAATATATTTTCGTGTATTAATGGATTTTGTGTATTTTATACTAAATATTGTTTGCGTGGTATTAAAGTTATAGTTATAGAAAATAACACAGAACTTTTGATTAGTGCTTCAAATACTGGAACTGCTGGTATTATTTCATGTGATAATAATGCATCTGGAAGTATCACTCCTATTCATATTTATTCATCTGGAAATTACACAAATACATATATGCGTTCTGGATATGGAAATTTATACGACGACGAAGATATTGTTGGATATGATGCTAGTAGGTTTAGTATTTCAAAATTCCATGTTTACGGATGGATATTTAGTGGTAGTTCAGTAGGCGCAACAGGCGCTACAGGAATTCAGGGTGTTACAGGAGCTACTGGAATTAAAGGTGTTACAGGAGCTACAGGTATTCAAGGAATTCAAGGTGTTACAGGAGCTACTGGAATTAAAGGTGTTACAGGATCTACTGGTATTCAAGGTGTTACAGGAGCTACAGGTTCTCGTGGTCTTACAGGAGCTACTGGTATTCAAGGTGCTACTGGCTCTCGTGGTGTCACAGGAATTCTAGGATCGACAGGATATATATTATCAAACAATGGTTCAGGTAGTATTTCATGGACACCTAACTTACCACAATTATACTTTGCCATGCAAGGTTATTTTAATGATATTAATTTTACTTATGTTGATATTACGGATTCTATTGGTAGTCTTTTAGATATAGACAGTATAGCTACTGAAGCAATAACTGGTGATTCAGTATTACAAAATACAGGTTATAAAGAATTTAATAATTATGGATTTAGAAACGGAAATACAATGACTTGTCCAGATTCTGGATGGTATAAAATATCGTGTGTTTTATTTCATCCTTGGTTTGAGCTCGTAGGTACTGCACCAAATGAACAGAATGGAGAAGGTGATTTTACAGTAGGTATTTTATTCTCTGGTGGAACTCGAGTAGAACATGGTTATCAAGATACAAACACGGCTACTATGAGTGGAGCCCCTGGTACAGCTTTTTATGATGCAACAATATATTTAGAAAAAAATGATTCATTTACATTTCGTTATCAAGTAGACACTAAAAACAAAGAAGATATGTTAGTACGTATTAGTATAATTAGATATACATAAGTTATATTTATTGTGTATTTGATCTGGAACATAATTAGAAAGTTAATACCAATATTGGTATTAACTAAACTTGGTTAAAAAGTATATATTCCCCTGTTAACTTTGAAATACAATCTTTCCACTCTGTTTGATGAATAATTAATAACTCTTTTGATTTAAATTTCTTACGACAAAACCGACACATTTGTTGTGTTTCTTTTGCGTCAGTTTTAAATTTATCTTCTAATTCATAATTTGAATTTCTTTCAAATATGTTCATGAGTTTGTTTGACTTATTAAAATTTTTCATTTTAAAAATATACAATCACATTGCCAAGAAGCTTTGCTGCAATTTTCTGTCACCATTATTTGGTTCAAATCAATTTGTAGTCTAATTATAATATTAATTTTCATCTGTCTAACAACTTATTTACATATTCTGACATCTCAATAGACTCTTTAAGCTGCCTTTCAATTATTTTATCATCTTCTGCCGTCCAAGCCGGTTCTTCAAGGGAATGAGTCCTCATCGGATTCCACGCAACAATATTATTGTACGGTGGATTAAAAAACATCGGTTTCATAATTCGTTTCATCTTCTTTCGTTCTTTGACGAGGTGTTCTCTTCTGCACTCGTGACAAGAATAGTGATAAGATTCATAAGAGCACTCATGAGAACACTTGTCAGAACACTTATGTGAGCACTTGTGAGTAACCATTTTAATTTCTACTCTTTTATTGAGTAAATGAAGAAAATATCAATTTTATTTCGGAAATTAACCTTTATGTGTAATTCTTATAAATTTATTCTTTTTCACCATCATACATCATTATAGCTCTTCTAAAATACAGGTCAAAGTCTGTTAATGATATAAGATCTTTAAACTCTTCTGCAAGTTCTTCTCGAATATTAGACACATGACTTCGAAAAAATAAAGAAAAATTTCTGCGTTCAGAATATCTAGAACTTTTTATCGCCATTTCATTTAGAACTAATTCTTTAAAATCTTCTAAACACTTTTCAATTTTTTCATCTGTGCATTCAGATAAAAATTCTACCACCAATTCACGAGTCTGAGGAGGTTTATTTAGTTCACCTTTAAGTTTTATCTCTAATCCTTCTCTAAGTTCTTTCCTTTCTTTGTCAAGCAACCATAATTCAACAACATCTTCCAGCCTATCGTGCCTGAAGATAGAAGTGTCTTCAGTTATGCTACGAGCTTTAGCGTTTAACCGTCCGACAAAATTAGCTATTATCTGATCTTTAAAAGAAATTCTAATGTTAAAATCTCCGTATCCACTAATTATGTTAACAAGGCGTGATGCAAAACCGGAAGAACAAGTACCGCTCATCTCTTCTAGTTCTTCAAGCATTCTCTTATGTAATTCTAACCTAATTTCATTGTCTTGATAACCAATGTAGGTATAAATTTTTAAAAGAATGTTCAAAAGAGTGTTATTAAACTTAGAATATAATGCTCTATCAATGAAAATTCTTGTCATAGATATTCTAATTTTTTCATTTCTAGCATATAATTTTGTGCAATTTTCTGAGCAAAAAGAATCATTGTAATCTAAAACATCACATTCACAGTATTTACATCTTTTTTCGATTGTATCGCAAACTAGGCGACAATTCCTAGCATCTCTGATCTGATCTTTAAGAATATTTTCTATACGAGAATTGACATAGTCAAAACCTATAGGATTATTATTATGGATATATATTGAAAAAGAACTCAAAAATTCTAATGCTTCAGAAACAGACTCTTCTACTTCTTCTGTGTGAACATTCTGCGCATTGTCAAACACAGTGCGTATATGACCGCTTCCGGTCAAAGATAATTGCATTATTACATTCATTCCTCTTTCTCTCGAAGGAAGAGAACCAAATCTAAGTAATATATCAGCTGCATCTGCCCGAAGATTGTAATCTAATTCTGTATCCTCTGCGAATTGTAAAATCTGATTTTCAATACGATCTCGATTTATCTCACTTAAATCACAATTTTTCAATAGATATTGTCCTGAGATATTTCGATAATATATTGGAATTTTATTATAAAAAAAGAAACAAAATTGAGCCTTTTCAATAAAAAAATCTTTTCCACATGATCTTTCAGGAAACATAATCTTGTATACTTTTTTAAGATCATCATATGAAAGGTCTCTAATAATAATCCTCCAATTTTTTTTGGTTTTTTCACATAGTGATAGATGTTTGTATAATTTTTCCTTTTCTGCCAATTCAAGTTCTTTTTTCATCTCTTCGGAACCTATCTTTTCCAAAGAGAGAATAGTAGTGTAACGAAATTGACATTCAATATTGTCTGATCTAATAAACTCTTTAAAATAAGAATCAGCATTTGTTTGAAACATATCTGAACTCATGAGAAGAAAAATAGCTTCTACTCTACACGGAGTAGGCATATTAGAAAGATCGTAACACACATGATCAAGCGCTTTATACCCTAATGTTTTACGAGCTATATTATTAGTTATAATTTCTTCTTGTCGATCATCATCATCTGCTTCTTCGTAATCTAATATACATTTTGCTGCTTCTGCTTTAAGAAAAGGTGAAATAAGCCCGTGTGTACATATACGATAAAAAAAATGTTCTATCAATTTACTTCCGCTCATTTGATACATTGAAGACAGAGTTCTGAGTATTTCTATCGCATTATCACCTCTTTCTTCGTAGTATTTTTCAAATGCGTTGATACGTTTGTCTAGTGATTTAGACAAGTTCATAACTATCGATGGAAGATTATCCAACTCATCGTCAGAATCGTCAGATAAATAAATTTTGTTTATTAATTCATCAACTTCTGTTGTTGACATCGTTTTTTCTCTTATTTTGATACTTTAAACATATTTTGATAACTTTTATAAATTAAATTAATAGTAATAAATGAATTTTGTAGACCTTTACGAAGTAGAACTTTACGAATATGAAAGTCCTATATATGATATTTTGTATAATTCTATGAACAATGACGATGCCTTGTATGAAATACTCAAAAAAATTTTTTGGTTAGAAATGAACAACGATTATAAAAAAACAGATCGTATTTTAAAAATTCAAAAGACAAAACTTGTTAAACAAATTGAAGAATACACCACTGAAAGTCCTGAAAATCTTGAAAAATACCAAACTCAAATAAAACCATATGTAGAGTTTATGAAAAAACAAAAAGACCTATTTGAAAGTGATAATTTTTATAAATTTACTTTTAACAAATCAACTAAAGGATTTCAAGTAGATATTAAAAGACCAAAAGGAACAAGCACAAGGAGTGACATACTTAGCGATTCTGCAGAAGATTTACAAACTTCTTCTTCTTTTTGTCCTATCTTAAGTATAACACACGATAATTACAAAGATGTCATAACACAACTATACAATGCCGAAGTATTGCACGATAAAGAAAAACTGTTTGAGCATATACAAAAACATATAGATGAAAAAGGTATTGAGGAAGGTTTTAAGGAAGCTGATAGGCAAATCAAATTGGCGTATATAGCAAGAATAAATGAATATAAAGTACATCTTCAAGTTAAACCAAAATATCAATTTTGGGTTTTAGAAACATTAAATAGGCTTATAAGATTAAACGGTGAGTTTAAAGCATGTGTTGAAGGTATAAAAATGCATAATTTTTACGATGTTGTGAACGATCCACAAAAAAATGTTCCATCTATTGTTATTTACTTATCTGGAAATAATCTAAAACAAACAGACGAAGAAAAAAAGACTTGTGCAAAGACTGTAATCAATATTTTAATAGATATTTTTAGAAAATATTCATCTGAAATAGGTCTTAATAAAACACCTAGATACAACCGTAAGGTTAATGAGCTTATTTATTGGTCTAATGGTCCTGGAGATGTAAAAGTCCAAATGGAGAAAGAGGGTATTTTAGATGTTTATTTTTCCAAAGAAAGTAATTATTCTTATCTAAATCCTGTAGATTGTCATAATTTTAGTATAGAGCTTGATTAAAATAGTTTAAATATTAATAATGAAAATATTAACAATGAAATGTGCTAATTATCAATTTTGCGAAAATGATAGAGTTCATGGTATTGACTCAGAATATTGCATGGACTGTGGATCCTGGTTTAAGTTTGGAAATGGATGGAATGAATTGACTATAATAGATACTAAAGAAGAGTGTGCTGTATGTATGAATTTATGTAATAAAAAACTTATGTTTCCTACAAAATGCGGACATTCGTTTTGTATAAAATGCTCAAGAGATATTCTCTTATGGAATGAAAATAGATATCGTTTATCTCCAGTTCAATATGGTTGTCCTCCATGTCCAAATGGTTGTAAAAATCCAGAAAAAGGTCCTCAATGTGATTGTGAAGAGTATGCCACAATACAAGAAAAATGGATATCATTAAATCCATCTGATTATAAGAGATGGTCTAATGATGAAGGTTTTTCTTTATCTAATGCTGAAAAAGACGATTCGTATGGTAGTCTAAAATGTCCATTATGCAGAAAAAAATATATTCGAATAAAATAATAAATTGATATTATTAATCAACTTCTCTATGTAAAAGAAAATTAATGGAAAACAGGCTAAGCAAATTTGAAAAAGTCAGAATATTAGGTCAAAGAGCTGAACAAATCTCAATGGGTGCACCAATAATGGTGGACATCACAGGTCTGACAGACGCTTTATCCATTGCAGAAAAAGAGTTTCTCGAGCGCAAAATACCCTTCATTGTCGAACGTACTTATCCTGACGGTAAAGTACGAAAAATGCACCTTTCTGAAATGGAATATTAAATATTTCTTCTTCATATTATTTCGAATATGAAGAAATGTCATATATTGTCGATTAAAATCTTTGTAAACTCTTCCATAAAAATAGTATCTATCTTCGAAAAAAAACCAGTTATTTTGTGTTCGATCATCAAATTTTTTATCCGATCTTCAAGAGAATCAATAATAATTTTTGTTAAGATTGCTGCTTCTAGGTCTACTATTATATCACCATTAAAATCTTTATACTTTAAAAATTCAACTTTATGTTCTGAATCATAATAATCGTCATCAATAATAAGCCGGTTGTTTAAAGGATAAGACAATGCATAATCCGCATACCCCTCCGGACCTCTTAAAATATGCTCTATCGTCAGAAACTTTGCATTTTCCAATAACCATTCTTTTGTGATTGATAAATTACTTGGTTGTTCAATTAGTTGTTTAGCGCAATTCTTTCCTGTAAGTTTTGCCATTGTTCTATTGAACAAACCAGGTTTTGTTTCTAGTTCTCTTATAGAACTCTCATTCATAACAATGTCTTTAAAAGCGGTTGGATTTTTTACCGATTCCTCTGCTGCAAACTTGCTTGCTTTTCTCTTAAGAGGTAAATGTACTTTGTCTATCAAATGAGAATTCTTATAATCAACAACATGTTCACCGTTAAGATCTATATGATGAAATGTACCTCTTTCTGTATCAGTACAAACTATCTGAGATTTTCCCTCTGAATCTGTAGAAAGGTACTTGTAAACAACCTGAGCTGCTCCTTTTTGACCTTCGTAAAAATCATTTTTTGTATACTTTTCATCTATTATGCTATCAACACGAGCCTGTGATAAATCAAGAGGAGTAAGACTTGAGATCATCAAATTATTTTGAATGTTTTTTGTGCTGTTTTTCTGATAAGTAGGTTGTCTAGCTATCTCTTCAATAGTAGCCTGAGCACGTTCTGCTGTAGATTGTGAGCGTTCTGCGATATTTTTATATATCTCTTTCTCATCTCTTTCTTTGTCAATTTTCATTCTGGTAATTTCTTCAAGAAGATATTGATTTTTCTTTTTACATGTCAAATCATGCCTATTAAAAGTCAAAGCTGAAAAGTTCTTATTACAGAATTTGCATGTGACTAAACATGCTATAATCTCTTGAGAATTTTGAGATTCTTGTATCTTGAGACAATATTTTGCTTGTGTTTGATGTATATTTAAGAGATATTTGGTTTTGAACTCCTTACTACAAAACCTACAAGTTAATTCTTTAGCTTTCTCTTCGGCTTTCTCTTTGGCTTCAAATTCTTCTTTAGCTTTAGCTTCTTGTATTTTTAGACAATATTTAGTTTTTTTCTGATGTTGACGTAGCATTTGAGTATTTCCAAAAATATTATTGCAAAAATTACACTCCATTTTCTTTTATTTTTTATCATTTGTTTTTAAATTATAAATTTATTTTTTCTGATAAACATCATTTTTTTTCTGGCTAAATTAAAATGTCTAGAATTGTCTAGAAAGAGTAAAAAATAGTCACAATTCTCTGATAAAAGTCACTTTTTTGCAAAAAATGGAATTTGTGTGTGTAGGACGCGTTTTAAAAATACTCGATCCTGAAAAAAACATATTTTCCTCCGAACTTTTTAAAAAGGCGGAGGAGCAAAAAAAGGTTTTTGGTTTTTCATTTTCTTTTCTAATATTTTAAGAAATTATTACAAAATTTTATTTGGATTTGGATTTTTTTCTCCTCCTCCTCTCCTCCTTTTTAAAGGAAACGATTATTTAAAGATTCAACTCTATAATGAGTAAGAAGCTAATAGTAAAGATGATATATGTGTTTGAGACAATTAAATCTTGCTAATTATCAGGAGTAAATCAAAATAGGTTTTCCTTTTTGATTATTATAAAATTTCCTTTGGATTTTTTAATTAGGTATCTAAAGAAAATGTTTTGATTAAATTTAATCTTTACTACAAAATTTATAGACAATTTACACCAAATCTAATTGAAGAGTGTCTTATTACTCAGAAATGAAAAGATTATGCATTTCTGTAATCCATTCAGGAATAGGTCGTCCAGAAACCTTACCTTTCCACGAATGTATTTTTATTTTTCCAAAGAAATAGTATGTCCGATATGCGTCTATAAAGTCATCATCTTTATACATTTTTGGCATAGCCTGTGCAGGTTTTGTAAAACCAAGTTCAGGAAGTTTTGGTACATTTTTTTCTAGATCTTCTATATAAGATTGACATTTATGAATTTTTCCATATCTGTAGGTGTATTCTTTGCATAGCTCTTTTCCAAATGTGCACAGCCAAATATAATTGTCTTTAGATTCTCTCGTCCATACAGCACATGGATGATTCTTGTGAGATAGTTTATAACAAGGTGTATATTCACTGTTTGTCATATGATGAGCTGAACAGAGAAGCTGGGTTGTTTCAAGTATCATTTTGATCACATGTTTATCTAGATGCATTTCTGCACAAATTTGCGGTAATATATGCAAAAAAAAGATGTTCATTAGTAATTTTTAAAATATTCTTGTTTTTTATTTTAAAATTCATTTTTATCTTATTTTTTAATAAATGAACGACAAAGAATGTTGGGAAGAAAAATCCGTTATGAATAATCCTAAGTATTTTGGCAAAAGTTATTGGTTAAATCTAGAAACCGGTAAATCACAATGGGGTGTACCTCTATTATCTTTTGAAAAGCTACCATTTGGTTGGGAAAAACACATGAGTAGTAATTTTAAACCATACTATGAAAATATTAACACAGGACAAACTCAATGGACAATACCAGTCATGACAAAAGAAAAACCACTCATTAAAGGATGGATAACGCAAAAAAGCACACAATGCGATAATATTTATTATAAAAACATAATTACAGGTGAAACTCAATGGGATGAACCTCTTAATCCTGGAGACGCAGACTTTGGTAAACCCACACATGTGAATGATTTAAAAAATCTAAATCCAGATAATATTAATATTCCATGGCCAACAGATCTTATAGATATGTGGGAACATAATTGGGAATTAACAACAAAAGAGACAAATATTCTGAAATCAGGATTATTTATTTTTAATCCAAAGAACTTGAAAATTATAAGTCGATTTAATGATAAGGGTGTAACAAACCCAAAAGACTGTTATGTTATGATGAATAAATGTAAGGTAACTGCAAATAACTATCTTTTAACTGATAAAAGAGAAAGAATGCCTTCTGAAATTACATTTATAACAAGTAATATTCAAGATGAAATTCAAAAAGCTCCTTCTTTGGGTAGACGTAATATGTTCGTTCTTCCATCTCAATTAAATGCAGCCGAATACCCTAATCAAAATAAAATTGTAGGTGATGTAGCCGAGTATTTTGGTGATGATTCAGGAGGTCCTAGAGGACAATTAGGAGCTGATCTTTCTATCGCACAATTTATAATTGATATGGCTTGTAACTCTTATAGACCAAATCAGGGAATAAATAATGTAAGGTTAATGGGTAATATTAACGGTGTAACTTTAAAAAATGGATATTTGCAAGTAAAAGACACTGCCGATACAAAACAATTTGAAAAACAACTTTCTGAAATGACAGTTTTGGGTGTAAGAGATGTTCCAGTTAGAGGTCTTGATAAAACATTTACAAAATTTGTTCAAAAAGATCATACAGTTGATCTTATTTATGGGTCTGCTGTTCCTATTGGTGATACTTATGGTTATGGAAATGGTTCAGGAACTGCTGTAAAAAGAATAGCACAATTAACTTTATTCGCACAGTATGTTGGTGCAATGCGTCTTGCTGTTACTCGTCAAAAGTGTGATTTGATATTGATGCCTTTAGGAGGAAGGTATTTTGTTAACGAATTAGATAATATTAGGTTAGCAATTATTAATGCTTACAAATTTATGGAAAAAGATTTGAAAAAAGCAGACGTTCGTGTTAAAATCCTTGCTTGGGAAGGCTCTGAGAACGAAAAAAATGTTTTTAAGTGATTTATAAATTTGTCATTTTTATTAAAAAAATGACAATCAAGTTAGTTTACACAAAATGAAACTTGTCACTAATAGAATATTGTTTGCAATTATATGACTTGCTTATTTTTTTGAAGCAATCGTTGACATATTTTTTTAATTCTATCATTTCTTGTTTTATCTTTACTAAGTCATTCTCATCTTCCAATCGGTAAAATAAATCTGTCATACATGACACATACATTCCCAGAACATTCGAAAGTTCTGCTTTCTTAGTGTTTTCCTTCTCTCTCTTTTGCAATGTCTTTTTCATTTCATCTCTGGTTATTTTATTACGCATAAAATCAATTCTTAACCGCATATTTGCATGTAATCTGACATCAGCCGCAAATTTTGGTTGTTCGACAAATCTAACATGTATAACTTGTCTGCATACCTCAATAATGTCGAGAACTTGTTCGTCCTTTATTTCTGGTTTAACGTATACACGTTTATTTAGATAATAAAAGATAACACCCCCATTTATTACTTCTTTTTTCCAGTCTTTTGGTACTGGTATAATTTTATCAATTAATCTTGATACAAAATAATTATCTAATTCCCTTCCACATTGTATATCCATTGGATTTCTTGGAGCTACTCCTCCATTTGTCAAACGTTGATATTCAAAATAATGAGGGTTGTGAATAACACCCGATTCAATCTTTAGTGTCTTCCAGCTAAAAGCTGTATGACACTCTACGCAATACATCTGATCACATCCTTCTATCTTAAATATCAACGCTGTGCATTTAGGACATTGTTTCGAATCTTTTTCCAGTAATTTCACTGATTCGATGATGTCTTTGTTACACTCATGTGCATCTTTTTCTTCTGTAGAAAATCCTTTTATTTCACGACATTCAGCGCACACAAAACATTCGCATAACTCGCATTTCAACGAGGTAGACAAAAATCCATGACAATCACCGTTTGGACACTTTCGAATAAACTTTTTTCTTTCTGTCATATCACCACCCTGCTTTAAATCTTTTAATTCTCTATCTGATGAGAATAGCTTTTTTCGCAAGCTCAGAATTTCTTCTTGTAATTTCTCCATTCTGATTTCTCTTTCAACATGAGGTTGAGTTGCTTGTAAAAAGCCCATTTCACGTTCAATCAACAATTCTTGTCTATAATCTCTATAATTCTTTGTCATAAATGTGTTACCTAGCTGTTCTAAGAGAAAGTTTCGGTCCCACGCAACCTTGCATGACATACACGATGCTTCTTCTTTACTTCCCATCATATACTTTTTTACGCAATCTCGACAACATTCGAAATCACATAAACATTTTACAACCTTTCTATTAACTTTGTTAAAGTTCTCAGCACATATGTTGCAAACAGGTTTTGTCGCCATTTTATATATTCTATTAATTCTTCTTAAATAAAATCAATTTTAAAAAACTTTACAATTGATTTTGTAAGAATTATGAATTTCGCTTAGTAAAATATTATACAACTAATACGCTTAAATATGTAGGTCAATATATCAGAGATTATAGAACTAATACTGGTGATGGAGGATACTTTTGGGCCATATTTAAGCATGGTGATGTCGAGAATAGAGTAGATTATAGTTATGAAGGCAATACATGCTTTATAGAAGTTGACAAAGAACAAAGTAGTGTGTAAAAATATACTCAACTTCAAATATTTCTTTACAACAAAGAAATATTTATGATCGATAACATCCTGCTGCCAAGTGTCTGATAAAGATGTAAAAAAGATCAGGTCTCATACCATCTCACTTGCTTGTGTCTTTTGAGATAAAATTTACATTGCAAATTCTAGAGGATCGTTTGTGTCATTAGAAAAAATAGAACTTTCTTTCTCATCCATATCTGAATTTCCTGAAGCATTCATACCTGTATATGTATTAACTAAACTATACTTTCAAACTATAATTGTATAAAAAACTAAGTTTTGTTACTGTTTGTTAACTACAAAATTGATTAAAGAAAAATTAAATTGAAATTATTTTATAAGTTTTGAAAGAATATTCAAAATCAATATGCAATTCATCAATGACATGATAGAATCTATTTCTGATGCACCTAATCGTGCGCAAAGGCAAGAAATATATGATCAAAGCAAAAAGGCACAAAAACAAAGTGATGAATATACCGATATTAATTCGCAAAAGGATCTGTTTACTAAAAATAAGCAAAGCAAAGATACTGGTTATAAAACCACTATTTTCAATAAGAAAGAGTTAGCAGTATATTGTGATAAAGAGTATTCTATATTTAATACACAAAGTCCGCAACTTAGTGGCGGTTCAATGGGTTCAAATATTTGCCCTGTAGTCCCGGTATGTATTAACCTTTTTTGCAAAGATGAAAAGACAACGAGAGCATCTCTGGGTAAGTTTATGAACTGGCGTAAAACAAATTGGCGAAAGATTTTGGAGGCATATGTTTGTTGCCTGGAGCAGTTTGAAAAGCCTGAAAAGAAAGAGATTCTGGAGAAATCTCTTCAATCTCGCGATCATGATTATCTGGAAGCAAATGTAGAAGATTATTATAATACTGCTCGTCTCTTTAGAATGAAACTTGACTCTCTTGAAGCAAATAGCGATCCAGCAGAGAAAGGTTTTCGAATCATAAGTTTTTGTCAGACATGGTTCAAAAAGGGAAAAGTCGGTAAGGCTTGTTTTAGTGTTCCATCTCCCCATTTTCAGACATTTTCGTATCTAGATATTAGCATGTGCTCTGAAGCATCTGAAGAGATGCTTAATTCATACACTCGCTTGTTGCAATTGCAAGAGTATGACATGACAACAAAAATAGTTGATGGAGTGTTAGAGTATGAAAAGAGTTTTGTTAATCTTGATAAAATGTGGAAGAATATGAACGAGAAGAATATGTTCTTTGTAAATTGCGCTCCATCTTTTGATACGTTTCCGTTGATTGTTGAGGCTCGTGAGATGCTTGAAGATGGAAAATTCTTTCTAGTATTTTCTTCGAGTTTATCTGATTATATGTTTGTATATCTTGTTGATTCATCGTCTCCGGATGAGTTTCGTACAAAAATGTTGCCTTCCAATTTTCGAGCTCCGATTAACTCAAAAGCTAAAATTAATGGACTTGCATGCACAACTGAAAATTACTCTCAAATTCAAGAAAATATTTCCACATCTTTAGCATCCATTTTTTCTTGGTGCAAACGTGAAGAGATTGATGTGTATTTCGCAAGCGCACCTAGAGATTCTCGACCACTGTATATTAAGTCGCCAAATTCCAATGTAACAAGAAGTAATAATCAAAATTTCGACAAACAATTGACAATTAGAGTCGTAGAGGAACTTTTAGAACCAGCTTTGGCTGCAAAATTTGCAAAGTCAGATTTGTTTGAACTTGTTGTTGATTCTCTAGATAAATACACAGAACATAAGGCAAGTTTTCTAGCGGATGTTGCAACTGTTGCAGTTGCAGCAGAACTATTAGACAATCCAGAATGTTGGTTGTCATACCATCTTAATGAAGAACCTGTAGTTAAGAAAATAAGTGTAGGAAGTTACGTGTGTGCTAAATTTATCCGAAATCAAATAGAAGGTAGTTTTAAGAGTCTTAGTTTAGAAGGACAGAGGAGAGCCGGAGGAGCAGTTAATAAGTCTCTTGACTGTACAGAACCAGTCTGGAAATCGTGTTTTATTATGCATGATGCATTTTTAAATGATATAGATGATCCTGCGGCGCATGAGCTTGCTCGTCGTATTACAGCTCGAGGAGGATTTTATCTCTTTCAAAATTATGATTAAATACACTTTATTGTTGTATATTTTCTGAATATACAACTCGATTTTAATTTTGTCTTGCAAAAAATATATTTAGTAGGTTACACAGTCTTTTCTTTAAACCAAAATCCACAAACAGAATCCGGAAATGTAGAATCCGGAAATGTGGTTGTGGAATCAGCAGGACAATCGTGTGCAGTATTATAGCCGTTGCACATGTGCCACCAATGTACAGCCTCTCCAACATTATAAGCTTCTGCGTTTATATTTGCTGGTAATGTAATCGAATCAACAAGGCAACTGTTAGTATTTTCTTTTAAAGGTAGAAAAATAGTGTCATCTAATGACCAACACCCATTCATATTTTGGGAGGAAGCAGCTCCGTCACTTCCTCCCATATTATTAACATAATACAATGGATTTGAAAGTGTAACTACATTACCATTTTTAGATTTTATAATTATTGGTAGTTGCACACATTTTCCGTCACTCTCACAGTTGGTTCCTAATGGGCATGTGCAAGACATCTGATTATTACAATTGTCTCCATTTCCAGTACAGGATGGAATACATGTCCCACCGACACATGTTTGTCCTGATTCTGTACAAAGACCTTGACATGGTTTATTACAATTATCAATATCTCCACAATTTTTTCCACTACAGTTTGAGATACAAGCCGTACATGTCCCACCGACACATGTTTGTCCTGATTCTGTACAAGGACCTTGACATGGTTTATTACAATTATCAATATCTCCACAATTTTTTCCACTACAGTTTGAGATACAAGCCGTACATGTCCCACCGACACATGTTTGTCCTGATTCTGTACAAGGACCTTGACATGGTTTATTACAATTATCAATATCTCCACAATTTTTTCCAATACAGTTTGAGATACAAGCCCTACATGTCCCGCCGACACATGATAATTCTGGGGGACAATTACCTTTTAGATTTGTTGGACTACAATCGGTTGATTGTGGAATAATACATGTGCCATTTCTACATACGGTACCGTACTGAGTACATTTTCCATTTGGATTTGATGCACTACAAGTTGATGGATCTGTACATGTTCCGCCGACACATGATAATCCTGTGGGACAATTACCTTTTAGATTTGTTGGACTACAATCGGTTGATTGTGGAATAATACATGTGCCATTTGTACATACGGTACCGTACTGAGTACATGAACCATTTGGATTTGATGCACTACAAGTTGATGGATCTGTACATGTTCCGCCTGAACATATCCATCCAAGTGCGCCACATTTTCCAGTTGGATTTAATGCACTACAACTTGATGACGGTGGAACAGTTGTTTTACATATCCCTTGAGTACAATTGTATGTATCAGGACATGTTCCACTTTGATTTGATACACTACAAATTTGATTTGATGGTGGTGTTGATTTTGATTTTGATTTTGCAATCAAATATATAACAACACCTATAATTACTAAAAACACCAGACCAATTATAATAAATAATATATTCTTTGAATCTATTTCCATTTGTTTATTATATTAAAATATTAATAAATTATTAATATTTTATCTTGAGAGACGGAAACTATCGTTGAAAAGTACACACGTTGCCTTTAAAAATCGTATACACCAATAGCAAAAAAACTACTGAGACTAAAAGAAATACAACCGAAGAAGACTAAAAGAAGACTAAAGAAAATTTAGATGATTCTTAATTTAGAGAAATAAACCATTTGACAAAGTATGTTTGTTTTTTTAAAATGGTCATTATCTTCACACGATTCGTATCCTTTTTGCTTTGATATTAAAGATAACATAACTATAGGTGAACTATGTAAAATGGTTTTGAGACAAAATAATCAATGGCATGGCAATCCAACTTTTTCAATAGTTAAAATATATGACGAAGATAAAAAGTTATTAGACAATACGTCAACAATAGGTATGTCTTCAGATGATCGTTATTTCATCTTTGTTGCAGGATAATTTTGTTAAAATTGAATTTTTTCTAAAGCTTTTGATAAATATAGAAAATATGGAAAAAGATGAACTTGTTGAAAATTATCTAAAAAAACATGGTCTTGAATTGATGCACATCAATGATATTATTCCTTCAGATTCATCAGATGATGAAATTTTACATCAAAGACTAACATCATACATTTTGATTCATGCTGGTATAAAAAGATCAAGAATTTTATCAGAATATTATTATAAAACTGTTGTGTTTTTAAAGTCTGAGTAATAATTTAGCAAAATTGAATTTTAAATTGAATTTTAAAATTCATTTTATATTTTTTATATAAAATGACACAAGAAGATGTGACACAAGAAGATATCTTATATCAAGATAGTGATGTGTGTATATTAAAACCAGATGTAAAAAAAGGTGTTTTGATATTTTCTAATATAGCAAATACAAGTATATACAATGATGGATTAAAAACAGGTAAACAATTGAAAAAAGAAGGAATTGATTTTGGTCGTTCTATGATTCATGATTATTCATTTTTTAGAGCGCCAAAAATGACAGGTCCTATTATTCGTGATTTTGTTCAATCAGAAATAGCCAGCTTATATGATCCAAATCTAAATCTTTCTTCAAAAGTATGGATAAGAATTGACCGCTTTTTTAAATCTAGAAAAATCTAAACTTGAGGACAGCGTAACCTACTATTCTTGATAAAAATATTTCTTGATCCTGTAGCATCTCTATCTATCACTAAACCACACTCATCGCAACTATAAAC
>Ga0247842_10002495_pt1 | contig 27121 bp, 34 predicted proteins | sample LaCruzMarch2015__3_FD_192411 | JGI IMG/M metagenome (GOLD analysis project Ga0247842, IMG submission 192411) | Freshwater microbial communities from meromictic Lake La Cruz, Castile-La Mancha, Spain - LaCruzMarch2015_19m | ecosystem: Environmental > Aquatic > Freshwater > Lake | place: Spain...
GGCGGACCCAGGGGGATTTGAACCCCCGATCTTCTCCGTGACAGGGAGACGTGTTAAACCGGGCTACACCATGGGTCCATATATAAAAGTTTTAATGCCGACGGTCAGAATCGAACTGACGACCACTGCCTTATGAAAGCATTGCTCTACCACTGAGCTACGCCGGCACATCTTGTTGCGGGGCCCCGATTTGCACGGGGGCCTGAGGCTTATGAGACCTCCGAGCTACTACTACTCTACCCCGCGATGAGTCATAATAGTATACCAAAAATTATAAGGCTTGTAAATTAATAAGAGCTTTTTCAAAAATTTCAATCACATCCTTTACCTCATTTAAACTTAACCTGTAATCAGGATCATGAACAATATTATTACGTATTTTATGAGCTTCCTCAACACTGCTGATATTAGAAAGAGTAGCAGAAGTAATCTTCTCCAACCTTTCACCCAAACTCGCTCCCCCATAACCCATTCTTTTTAAAATATCATCTAGTATGGAATCTGCCTCAATTACAGCCAACTTGTGTTCTGATTCTGTTCCTGCCTGCAATCTGGCTTTTATCTTAGTCCATTGTTTTTCCATCTTTTTTGTACCATATGCCTTAGAAGTCATAAATTCCTGCACATCCCATATAATAATTCTCTTAAGCCAAGTAGTCTTAATTAAAGCAAAAACAATAAAGCCAAGAAAACCAAGAAAAAACAGAAAAAAGACTATTTTTAAAACAAGTAACCAACCTGTAAAATTAGGATTAAGTATTAAATTTGATATTTCATCCATAATATTATTTTAGTTTTTAAAAACTTCTCCTATTGATAAAATTTTATCTTCCTCAAAAGCTTTTCCAATAATCTGCAAACCAACAGGTAAATTTGAAACTTTACCTACCGGCAAAGATACTGCCGGCAGTCCTGCCATATTAACAGAAACTGTAAAAATATCTGAAAGATACATCGTTAAAGGATCTTCAGTTTTTTCCCCTATCTTGAAAGCGGGAGTCGGACAAACTGGAGTAAAAATAACATCTACCTTCTGAAAAGCTTTTTCAAAATCCATTTTTATCAAAGTTCTTACTTTCTGAGCTCTTAAATAATATGCATCATAATAACCCGACGACAAAGTATAAGTTCCAAGCATAATTCTTCTTCTTACTTCAGATCCAAACCCCCGTTCTCGGCTCTCCAAATAAACACTTAACAAATCATTACCGGCCGCCGAATAACCATATTTAATTCCGTCATATCTGGCTAAATTTGCACTGGCTTCAGAAGGTGCAATTATATAATAGCACGCCAAAGCATATTCTGTATGAGGAAGACTTATTTCTTCAATCTTTGCACCCATTTGTTCATATTTTTTAATCGCCTCTCTTACAATTTTTTCAACATCAGGATCTATTCCTTTTACAAAATATTCTTTCGGCACTCCGATCTTTAAATTCTGAATTTTAAAATCCGTATTAACTGATTCTAATTTAACGGAAGTTGAATCCATCTCGTCTCTGCCTTTTATAGCATTAAAAACCGCTCTACAATCCTCTATTGTTTTTGTTATGGGACCTATCTGATCTAAGGAAGAAGCAAAAGCCATCAGTCCATACCTGGAAACCGCTCCATAAGTCGGCTTTAATCCAACTACCCCGCAAAATGAAGCCGGTTGTCTAATAGAACCGCCCGTATCTGACCCTAAAGCAAATTTACACATATTTCCCGCTACAGCTGCTGCCGATCCCCCTGAAGATCCTCCCGGTACTCTACTTAAATCATTCGGATTTTTTGTAGTAAAAAAAGCTGAATTTTCAGTTGAACTCCCCATGGCAAATTCATCAAGATTAGTTTTTCCTAAAATTACAGCTCCCAGATTTTTAAGTTTTTTAACAACTGTGGCGTCGTAAGGAGCTACGTAATTTTCTAAAATTTTAGAACCTGCTGTGCATTTTATACCATCAACTAAAATATTATCCTTAATAGCGCAAGGAATCCCGGATAAAATATCTAAATCCTTATTTTTAGAAATCATTTCATCAACCTCTTTCGCTTGAGACATTGCCGAATCTTCAATAACAGTTAAAAAAGCGGATATTTTATTATCCTCCTTTTTTATTTCATCCAAATAATCTTTAGCCAAATCAACCGCCGAAAATTCTTTCTTTTTTAAACCTTCGTGAAGTTGATTAATTGTAAATTCTTTTAATTCCATTAAAATACTGATTTTACTTTTAAATGCCTTTCTTTTTTATCAGGAGATAATTCTAATAATTTCTCCGCTTTATCAGTAGGCACACTATCAACGCACACCTCATCTTCTCTTTTTACATTCTCAACTCTAACCGAATGACTCATAGGTTCTACCCCGGAAATTTCAGCTTTTTTAAGTTTCTCGATATAATCCAAAACCGGAGAAAGATCTTTTTGAAATTTTTCCACCTCTTCTTCTGTTAATCCTAGCCTGGCTAATTTTGCTATATGTTTTACTTCTTCTTTTGAAATCATAATTATCTGGGCGGCTCTAATTCCGCCGTTTCCACTAATACCTCTTCTAATTCATCTAAATTCTCTAAAATCATACCCGCCCCCCTAACCACAGCTGTCATAGGATCCTCTATTATTTTAGTCGAGATTTTCGTCTCCTTTTGAATTAAAGCATCCAAACCTCTTAATAAAGATCCGCCGCCTGATATATATATTCCGTTCGTCATTATATCGGCCAATAACTCCGGCGGACACTCTTCTATGGCTGTTTTAATTTCACTAACGATTTGTTTTACTGATTTCTCCATCGCTTTTCTTATATCATCATCCGAAACCAAAATCTCTTCAGGTAAACCGGTAACCAAATTTCTGCCTCTCATAGGAAGTTCTCTCTTTTCTTTTAAAGGATAAGCCGAACCTATTCCTATTTTTATAGCTTCAGCTGTTCTTTCTCCTATTAATAATCTGTACTCATCTTGAGCAAAATGAATTATATCTTCATTGAGTTTGTCTCCTGCTACCCTTAAACTTTTTGCTAAAACAATTCCTCCCAAAGAAATTATAGCCACTTCAGTTGTACCTCCGCCTATCTCAACAATAAAATTTCCTCCTGCCTCCTGAACTGGAAGCCTGGCTCCAATAGCTGCTGCCATGGGTTCCTCAACCAAAAAAACCTCTCTTGCTCCAGCATTTTTTCCGGCATCCACCACCGCTTTTTTCTCAACTTCAGTAACTCCAGAAGGTATTCCAATAATTACTCTTGGGCTTGGGCTCAAAAGAAATCTTCTTTTATGAGCTTTTTCGATAAAATACCTCAACATCTGTTCTGTAACTTCAAAATCAGAAATAACTCCCGATCTTAAAGGTCTTGTCGCAACAATATGGGCAGGAGTTCTTCCCACCATTTTTTTAGCTTCAGCTCCAATAGCTAAAATCTGACCTGTTTTCTGATTAATTGCCACTACTGAAGGTTCTTCAATAACTATCCCCCTTCCCCTGACATAAACCTCTGAATTCGCTGTTCCTAAATCAATAGCAATATCCTCAGCAAAAAAGTTCAAAAGTTTTTTAAATTTATTTAACATATCTCTTTCATCAACGAATTTATTTTTATTAACTTCACTTCTTTCTCTCCCCGTTTTTTAACTTCAACCGATTTTTTAGCCAATGTTCTCTCGCTTACCACCAACCTCAAGGGAATTCCTATTAAGTCAGCATCGGCAAATTTCTCTCCTGCAGTTTTATCAATTCTATCATCATATAAAACCTCCACTCCTTTTTTTTCTAAATCTTTATATAATTTTTCAGATTCTTTTATCACTTTTTGATTATTTTCAATTTTGACCAAATGAACCTGAAAAGGTGCTACCTCTTTTGGCCAAATAATTCCTCTTTCGTCATAATAAACCTCTGCAATTGTTCCCATTATTCTACTCGGTCCTATTCCATAACATCCCATTTGAACCAATTTTTCTTTATCATCTTTGTCTTTAAAGTAAAAATCAAAAGCTTTACTGAATCTTTCGCCCAGTTTAAAAATGTTCCCCACTTCTATAGCTTTTTTTACCTCTAAATCCTTACTTTTACATTTAGGACACTTGTAATTCTCCTCAGATATTATTTCTTTATTAACCGCCAAATTACATTTTTTACAAAAATATATTTCATCTTCCCCGCTCAAAGCCACCGTCTGAAATTCATGAGAATATTTAGAAAAAGCTCCTCCTGAAGCAAAAGTCAGAAAAGTTTTTTTATCCAAGCCACATCTTTTTAATATTTGAAAATATGCTTTTATAACTTTATTATAATAAACATCTAAATCATTTTCATCTCCGTGAAAAGAATAAAGATCTTTCATCATAAACTCCATTCCTCTTAATAAACCCGATTTAGAACGAAGCTCATCTCTAAACTTATTCTGAATTTGATAAACAAAAACCGGCAAATCTTTATATGATTTAATAAATTTCTGAACTAAAGGAGTAATAATTTCTTCGTGAGTCCAACCTAAACTAAAATCTTTTCCTCCACGACTTTTCAATTTAAACATTTCTTCATACTGCCAGCGACCAGTCTTTGACCATAAATCCTTAGGATGAAGAACCGGTAATAAAACTTCTTGCCCACCAATATTATTTATTTCCTCTCTGACAATATTTTCAATTTTTGCCAATACTTTGTTCCCCAAAGGCAAATAAGAATATACTCCTGCCATCAGTTTTTCAACAAATCCTCCTCGAACCAAAAACTTAGCATTAATACTTACCTCATCTCTCGGAGCTTCTTTTAAAGTTTTTGTAAAAAGTTTTGACTGTAACATATTTATTAAAATATTCTAATAATATCTTTAACGGTTACAAAAACCATCAAAAGAAGCAATGCCATAAAAAATACCGCAGTAATGTTCTGCTCTACTTTCTCAGGAATGGGCTTTCTTCTTATTGCCTCAATTAATAAAAACATAAGTTTTCCTCCATCAACCGCAGGAATCGGTAAAAAATTAAATATGGCCATATAAATAGCGATCATGCCGACAAATTGAACGAAATAAGCCACTCCTAATTGACCGGCCTGAGATAACATCTGGAAAATACCTATAGGTCCTGTCATTTGAACCCCTGAAGGAACTCCTATTATAACGTTTTTTATCGCTTGTCCGTATCCTTGAATTATTATTACTGTCATATTCGCCGTAGAAACTATTCCTTGCCAAGGAGCCTGATACCATGGATAAGATTTTATTGCTGTTCTGACTAAAGAAATTCCTACGGGTCCCTCTCCTTCTGGCGGAGAAACTCTTGGTGTTAATTTTAAAAAGAAAGTTTCTTTTCCTCTTTCAATTGTCAAAGATAACTCTTGACCCAAATGTTGATTAGTAAAATCTTGAATATCTGTTACCTTACTAACTTCCGTAAGAGCTCCATTAAATTCTATTTTTCTTATTGTATCTCCCACCTTTAATCCAGCTTTTTCGGCCGGAGAATCAAGAGAAATACCGGCTACCTGAACCTTAGGATTCATAATATTTCCGCCCTGACTATCGTCAACAACTACTTGAGCCCCTATACTAAAAACAATACTGAAAAGAATTGCTGCTATTACCCAAAAAGAAAGAACACCGCCAAAAGCAATTATGGCTCTTTTCCAAACAGCCTGATGAGAAAAACTGTTTTTATTGTCTTTATCTCCTATTTCTCCCGGCATTTTTACAAAAGCACCGAAAGGAAGAAGATTTAAAGAATAAATAGTATCCCCTATCTTCTTTCCAAAAATCCTAGGAGGATATCCTATCCCGAATTCTTCAACCTTCACCCCGAATTTTTTTGCCAAAATAAAATGGCCTAATTCATGAAGAATTATTAGTCCCATTAAACTTAAGAACGCAATAACAATTAAAATCATAAAAATATAATTACTCCGATATTTCTTTTTTCTTTTTCTCCCCTATCCCTTCAATTTTTTCACTATATTCATCAATTAAATCTTGAAGTTCATCTTTAGCCCTAAACTTATCATCCTCCCGAATATTTCCATCTCTTGATTCGTTCTGTATCTTCTCCCAAGCCTCTTCTCTCCATTTTCTTATTGTTTTTCTTGCTTCCTCCTGCTTTTCAGAAAGTAAACGAATTAAAGTCTTTCTAAAATCTTCTGTTAAAGAAGGTAAATTTATCCTGATAATATCTCTGTCAACAATCGGATTAGCTCCCGTTCCGGTATTTGATAGAGCGGAAACTATGCCCTCTACGTAAGACTTATCCCAAGGCTGAATAACTATCAATCTTGGCTCCGGACAAGAAATAGCAGCCAATTGATTTAAAGGAAATCTCTGACCAAAACAATCTACCATAATATCTTCAACTAAAGCGGGTGTTGCCCTGCTCGTCCTTATCTTTGACAATTCTCTCTCTAAAAAAGAAATAGCTTTATCGAATTCCGGTTTAACTTTATTAATAACTTCTTTGTATTTTTCCATAAATTTATAATTCTAACATTAAAATTTCTAAAGCTAATTTTGTATTAATATTTGTACTCTCTAATAAAGAATTTGTTGATTGTATTCTCCAAAGAATATTTTTAGTTTTATTTAAGAAAGTTATGGGTTTTTGTAATTTTAAACCATTTAATAATTCTTCCCTGAAATATGCCAACCAAATATTTAAAACATCTTTCAAATTCGGCTCTTGAGAAATCTTCTTTGCATACTGAAATCGTGAAGCCAAATCAGATTTTAATAAACTGTTAAGCTCTTTTACCCTTTCCCCTCTCTCTTTAACAGCTTCTGGATTAGCTAAAAAATCTACAGCTATTCCCGGACGACCCTGAGAAATCTGAGATATTTCTTTCATCTCTTTATCCGAAATTCCTTGTTCTTCCAAATATTTTTGTATAATTTCCTGTTTAACCTGATAAAATTTAATACCTTCGCATCTGGAAACAATTGTCGGCAAAAGAAGTTCGGACGATTCGGCAATTAAAATTAAAATCGTATTACCTCTCGGTTCTTCCAATGTTTTTAACAAGCAATTTTGAGCTTCAGAATTCATCAAATGAGCCTGATTTAGAATTGCTACCTTAAAAGGAGCTGAATAAGGTTTTAAATATAACTTCCAGTTAAGATCTCTTATTTGAGCAATCTGAATTTCTTTTTCTAACGGTTCCACCAGAATTAAATCAGGATGCTGTTTCAATCTATCACCAAGCAACAAAAATGCTAGTTCAAAAGCTATTGTCTTTTTTCCCAAATTTGACTGTCCGGAAAAAAGAAAGGCATGGGGAATTTTTCCTGATTCAACTGTTTTTTTTAAAAATTCCCACTGCTTCTTGTGCCCTAAAATCATTTCTTTAACATCATGCTTCTTTTATAAGTATCCAAGTTTTCCAAAACTACTCCCGTTCCTTTAGCTACGCACAAAAGCGGATCATCAGCCAGAGAACAAGGAACTCCTGTTGCCTGATCTATTAATCCTGGAAGATTTCTTAATAAAGATCCGCCTCCAGATAAAACCATTCCTTTGTCCATTATATCAGCTGACAACTCAGGAGGAGTTTCTCTTAAAACAATTTTTATCGCTTTTATAATCTCACTCAATGTATCAGTTAAAGCCGCACAAGTTTCATTTGAAGAAATTTTAATATTCTTCGGCAACCCTAAAATTAAATCCCTACCTCGAATCTCTATTTTTCTATCTTCTTTCTCAGGAAGCGCTGTTCCAATTTTAATCTTTATCTCTTCAATCGTCTGCTCACCAACCGCTAAATTATATTTCTGTTTTATGTATTCAGAAATAGCTAAGTCCATTTTATCTCCGGCAACTCTTACTGAATTTGAAGTCACTATTCCTCCTAAAGAAATTACAGCCACTTCAGCTGTACCTCCTCCTATATCAACTATCATATTTCCAGAACAAGAATTAATTGGAACTCCGGCTCCAATTGCCGCCAAAATAGGCTCTTTTGTAATATAGACTGCTTTAGCTCCGGCATTCATCCCGGCTTCAATCACCGCTCTTCTTTCTGTTGAAGTAATACCGGCTGGAACTCCTATCATAAGATCCGGTTTAAAAAACCGAAAATTACCCATTACTTTATCTATAAAATATTTAATCATTGCCTGAGTAACTCTGAAATCAGCAATTACTCCGTTTTTCATGGGACGATAAACCTTTATCGTATCAGGAGTCCTGCCCATCATTTCCTTTGCCGCCTGACCCACAGCTAAAATTCTATTATCTCCCAAAGTTACCGCAACCACTGATGGCTCCTGTAAAACCACCCCTTTTTTAGGGATAAAAACCAGAGAATTACAGGTTCCTAAATCAATTCCTATTTTTCTAATTAGCATACTTTTTCATCTTAACTTTTTTTGAAAATTTTGGCAAACCTCTTATTTTCACCCAAAAACCAATTATCAGAAAGAATATTCATTCAATTATTTTATCATATTTTAAAATAAAAAAGCTCAATCGATTGACTCGACCGAGCATATGTTTTGATCAGCTATGTTCGTTCAAAAACTTATCTATATCTTTCAATTGTTCTTGAACTGATTTTATAAATAACATTATATCTTCCGAAAGAACATCTCCGTCTACTTTGTACTCACTTCTGATTTCGGCCGGTATAAGCCTAAGAATAATTTCTCTAGCTTCCTTTTTTTTACCGTCAGAAAAAGTTTTTCTAATTTTTTTCCCTAATCCTTCTTCGTCTAATTCTCTTCCTGCAACAAGCAATTTACTGACGGCTAAAATAAGCCTATTTTCTACCCCTTGAATATGTTTAAGAGGAGGAGGAACAATCATCATATACAGTCCAGCAGCTTCATTCAAATCCCAAATAGCAGAAAAAATAAAAGCTCTTTTAACTATTGAATGTTTTACCTCGTCACTTAAACTCAATCCTGAAAATCCCCTATTATTGCAAATGTTAGCAAAATGCTGACAATCAATAGGAACTTTTCTCACATCAGGAAAAAGTTTTTTAACTTTATCGAACAAATAAATTGCCTCTGACCACTCTTTTTTCTGCATAGCGGCCAACCCTTCGGCATTAATTACTTTAAGAGTCGCTGTTATATCACCAATATCTTTTATGCGTTTTTCCATTTCCCCGTTTATCTTATCTGCATCTTCAACCTTCTGCTGAAGCTGACTCTTAACGACAGATAACAAATAGCCCGAAGAAAAAATCAATTCAGTATCCCCCGCTTTTAGCGAAAGTTCCCATGCTTCTCCGATCCAATTATAGAAATTGAGAATATCATCTTCTGTTTTCCCAAATTTCTTTGCCAAATAATATCTGGCCCAGAGCGCCGGCATTATCGAGTCGTAAATATCAATTAATAAAAAATCCTGCCTATTCATATCCGTCGTTAAATCTTTACCAAACTGCCATACTTTTTCAAAATCTTCCTGAGTTCTCGCTTTAGAATAAAGTTCTTTAAGTTCTTTTACTGATTCAATTAACTCTGACATGACGCCTCCAATTTATATTCAAATTTTCATTTTTAACTTGTTAAAGATGTAAATACTGTATAATTTTTATACTATTCCGTCAAGTATTTATCAATTCTTTTTTTTACGCTATACTAACAATATGACTAAAAAAACGAGAACTGCTCTATTTATCACCTGCTCTATTATGTTTCTTATTACCGCTCCTGCGGTGGTTTTATATTCTTCCGGCTATAGAATAGACTGGAACCCCCCGCAAAACGGAAAGATAATAGTTCAAACAGGAGGACTTTTTTTAAAAACAGAACCAAAACAAGTAAATATTTACTTAAACGAAAAACTGTCTAAAAAAACTGATTTTTTCTTCGGTTCCGCCCTAATAGAAAATCTTTTACCAAAAGAATATAATATAAAGATTTCAAAAGATGGATATTCCAGTTGGGAAAAAAAATTAACAATAAAAGAAAAAGGAGTTACAGAGGGGAAAAGAATTCTTTTGATTCCTGAAAATATTAATTTTAATAATATAAGTAAAGGAATTGAAAATTTCTGGCCGTCACCTGACGACAAAAAAATAATATTAAAAGAAGTTGCCACAGAAACAAACTCACGCTGGTCTTTGAAACTCTATGATTTAGAAAAAAATGTAAAAAGCCATTTAATTTCAGAAATCGAAGTATATTCAAAAGGAGCTGATTTTTTAAAATTAGAATGGTCTGAAGATTCAAAAGAAATATATTTAAGCGTTATTATAAGAGAACAAGAAAAAAGTTTTGTCATAAAACCAGACAAATCTCCCGTTACATTAATCTCAAAAGTGATAGCGCAACTCCCAAAAGATGCTATTGCTTCAAAAAAAATAAATAACGACTTATATTATCTAAACGCCAGCGGTAACTTATTTAAAAACAATGAAAAATTAAATAAAGATTCTTTCCCGACTAAGCAAGAAACTGAATATATTTTGTATGTTTTTCAAGATACCCCACCCTTCATATTTATAAAAGAAAATGAAAGCCTCTATTCTTTTAATAACGATTCTAAATCTTTTGAAAAATTATCTGATGGCATAAAAGGCTTAAGCATTTCCCCAGACTATAGAAAATTAGCCTATTTCTCAGATTCAGAAATCTTAATCCTTTTCTTAAAAGACAGACCTGACCAACCCTCAAAAAAAGCCGGAGAAAAAATATCCTTAACGAGATTGTCTGAGAAGATAAAAAACTGCATTTGGCTCAATTCTGATTATGTGATATTTACCGTCGGAAACAAAATAAGAATTTCCGAGATTGATGAAAGAGATAAAATCAATATCGTTAATTTAAAAGAATATAAAGAACCTGGAATATTCTTCAACAAAACTAACAAAAAACTCTACGTTCTAAGCGAGGGAATATTACTCCAATCAGATAATTTAATTCCTTAAAAAAAACAGCGCGGATATACCGCCTGTTTTTTTATTCTTATAAAGCTTTATGCTTCTTCTTTTTTAATTTTTATCTTAAACTCTTCCCAATCCATTTCTTTTGCAACGGCCATTGAGCAAATTTCTCTAAAAGCACAATATCTGCATTGCATACTACTAGGATAATCAGATAATCTAATCGGTATAATATTCTTATCAATTTTCTCTTTGAGATTTTCCAAAGATTTTAAAAGAGAATTAACTAATTTTGAATTATAATTAACTAAAAATTCTTTCAAAGCTAATGTATTTTTATCTACATAAAGAAGGATACCTTTGGGAATTTTAAAAAAGTGTAAATAAAGCTGAAGTTGATTTACATTATCATTAAGAGGCTCTTTCAAATCCTTGAACTTATAACTGTTCATACTCTTAAAATCAACCACATAAAGCTCATTATTAAGAGTAATAATGGCATCTGCCCTTCCCGAGATTATTTCCTGGAGAGGAATCTTAATTTCAGAAGCCCTGACAACGCCTAAACTAAAAAGGCTATTTAAAATATGCATCTGAACATAATCTCCATGGTCAAGCATTCTTAATATTTCAGCCGTCATTTTCTCCCGAGGAACATTTTTAAACTTAAAAAAAATCGCACGCGGGCATTTGCCCGCGTCGGTAATATAAAAATGATGCTGCTCTCTATTGGATTCTCTATCCAAAAAAAATTGATCAATAAGCTCTTTCAGCATAATAATTTAAAAATAAAATAACTAAAACGTCTCTACCTTTTCTGCCATTGAGGAGCACGTCTCGCTCTCTTTAATCCGAATTTCTTTCTTTCACGCATTCTCGGATCTCTCGTTAAAAATCCTGATTTTTTTAGTCTTCTCCTAAAGTCTTGGTTAAATAAAACCAAAGCCCTAGATATTCCATGACGAACAGCTTCTGCTTGAGAATGAAACCCTCCTCCTTTTACCCTAACCGAAACAAAAAACTTTCCTAAACAATTCATTTTTTCAAAAGCAACTCCTACAATCTGCTGAAGTTCAAAAGAAGGAAAATAATTATTAATCGGTTTTTCATTTATTGTAAAATCATCAAATTCCATCTTTGAATTTCCTGATTCGTCAGAGAAATTAACTCCTTTCTTAGCAAAAATACGAACCCTAGCTGTGGCGGTTTTTCTTCTGCCGACTGCCTCAAAATAAACATCCTGCTTTCTTTCCTCGATTGGTTTTTCAACCTTATCTAGAACTTCTTTTACTGGCTTTTTACTAATTTGAGGTTTTTTACTTGTGATTGTTTTTTTAGCTTTTAGCATACAAATTACTTCTCAAAAATTAATCTTTTAATCGCCTCACTTCTCAATTTATTTTTAGGCAACATACCATAAACCGCTCTTCTTAAAACTTCTTCAGGGTTTTTTTCAAATAAAAACTTAAGTTGTATTTCCCTTACCCCACCCATATGTTCTGAATGACGAAAATACTTCTTCTGATCCATCTTTTTACCTGTAACTCTCATTTTTTTAATATTTTGAACAACCACAAAATCTCCCATATTTTTATAAGGGAAAAAATCTACTTTTCCTTTGCCACGGATTAATCCTGCGACTTCTGCGGCTAACCTGCCTAAAACTCTATCTGTCGCGTCTATTATAATTTTTTTTCTTTGAATCTTTTCCATAAATTATTTAACAAGCTCAATTATAGCCATTCTTGCTCCATCTTGTTTCCTAGGCCCCAATTTAATAATCCTGGTATATCCTCCTTTTCTTGCTATATACCTCGGAGCAATTTCATCAATTAATTTTTTAACTAATTTTGGGGAGAAATATGCGCCAAGTGATCTTCTCGCTTTTAAACCACCAGCCTTTGCTATAGTAATCTTTTTATCAACAAAAGAAACTATCTCTTTAGCTTTGGCTTCAGTAGTGTTAATTTTTTCAACTAGAAAAAGGGCTCTGGCCATGGAGCGTAAAAGTGCTTTTCTTTGACCGCTTTCCCTACTTAATTTTCTTCCCTTTTTTCTTTTTCTCATTTTTTTTATTGGAAATCTTTTCTTCTTTTTCTTTTAATTTTTTACTTTCTTTTTTCACAACAGGTACAGTAACTTCAAATTTTTCTTCTTCCTTTGCAAAAGCTTCTGAAAGTAATGAAAAATGTTTTACCAAAATATCTGAAGCCTGAAAAAAAGCAACTTCCGGCTGTATAGTACCGTCTGTTTCAACTTCTAAAAACAACCTGTCATAATCTGTTCTTTCTCCGACACGCATATTTTCAACTTTGAAAGACACTCTTTTTATGGGAGTAAAAATAGCATCAATAGGAATAACTCCTATTTCTAATTTCTCCTGATTAGCCCCAACAACTTTTTTTCTGGCATCTCTTGGCTGATATCCCACTCCTCTTTCAATTAAAACCTCTATTTCTAATTCAGATGACTTGCTGGTCAAAGTAGCAATATGACAATCAGGATTAATTAATTCAACTTGACTGGGTAACTGAAAATCTTTTCCTTTCACTTCTTTTTCTCCCTTAACAGAGAGCTTTACTTTCTGAGGTTCGTTTCCAAAAAGATGAAATCTCATCTGCTTTAAATTCAACATTATTACAATCGTATCTTCCAAAATACCAGGAACAGCTGAAAATTCATGAGGAACATTTTTAATTTTTACCTGAGTTATGGCCGCTCCTTCCAAAGAAGAAAGCAAAACACGTCTCAAAGTATTTCCTATTGTAACTCCATATCCCGGATACAAGGCCTCTATTTCAAAGATTGCCTTATTTTTATCTTTTTTGGCGACTTTCGGTTGAAGTGGTAATGGTATCATATGTATATTATTATAATATTTTATTACCTTGAATAAAATTCAAAAATTGAAGATATTTCAACTGGCGGAGCGGCTTCTTCTAATGTCGGTTCACCGACAATCTCTCCTTCCATTTGTTCCGCATTCAACTTAACCCACACCGGTGTTTTATATCTTTTTAAATAATCCTTAATATTTTGAAAAGATGTTTTTTTAACAGAAGCCGGTTTCAAAGAAATTTTATCTCCTTTTTTAACCATAAAACTAGGCACATCAATAGGCTTATTATTAACTAAAAAATGTCCGTAAGTAACTTGCTGTCTGGCCTGAGCACGAGAAACCGCAAACCCAAGACGAAATACTGTGTTATCCAATCGACTCTCTAAGATTTTAACAAGCAAAGAAGCTGCGTCTTCAACTTTGTGCTGCTTTTTTAATACACTTTTTACATATTTTCTAAATTGAGTTTCACTTAAATGATACCATGCTCTTAATATCTGTTTATCTCTCAACTCTTCAGCATACTCAGAAAGACGAGAATTTCTTCTCTTACCTTTTTTTCCAGGTGGATAAGCTCTTTTTATCATGGCACATTTTGGAGATACACAACGATCCCCTCTTAAAAAGAGTTTAACTCCTAACCTTCTACATCTTTTACACTTTGAAGTATCCATAATTATTATACCCTTCTAACTTTTGGCGGCCTGCAACCGTTATGAGGAACGGGGGTTACATCTTTAATTGAAATTATCTCTAAACCATGAGCTGCAACCGAGCGCAAGGCTGATTCTCTACCAGAACCGATTCCTCTTACGAAAACACTTATTTTTTCAATACCCATTTTTTTAGCAACCTGAACCACGGCTTCAGCTACTTTAGAAGCGGCAAAAGGAGTTGATTTTTTTGAACCTTTAAATCCAAGCTGTCCTGCTGACTTCCAATGCAAAACATCCCCTTTCGGATCAGATAAAGTTATTATTGTATTATTGTAAGAAGAAAATACATATATCCTGCCTTCTTTCAATCTGAGAGATGTTTCTTTGGCTTCTTTTTGTACTTTTGCCTCTATTTTTTCACCCTCTTTTATTAATTCTTCTTGATTTTGAGTTACAACGTGTTTCTTTCCCATAGTAATATTATTTTATGTTGCGCTGGCTGCCGGCTTTCTTCCAGAACCCACCGTCTTTCTTACATTCCCCCGCACAGTCCTTGTATTCGTCTTTGTTCTCTGACCTCTGACAGGAAGCCCTCTAATATGACGAAGCCCCCTCCAAGATCCTATGTCTTTCAACCTTTTAATATTCATCATTACCTGTCTTCTTAAATCTCCTTCAATTTTATAATTCTTTTCAATAATATCTTTAAGCCGATTAATCTCGTCTGCCGTCAGATCTTTAGCTCGAGTTGAAGAATTGATTTTCGCTTCTGCTAATACTTTTTTACTTAAAACTAAACCCACTCCGTAAATATAGGTTAAAGCAACGCCTATTTGTTTATTGTCTGGTATATTTATACCTGCTATACGTGGCATAATTAATTATCCTTGTCTTTGTTTATGTTTAGGATTCTTGCAAATTACATAAATTCGTCCTTTTCTTCGGACGATTTGACAACTTTTACAAATTTTCTTAACCGATGGTTGAACTTTCATTTTATTATCTTCCTCTATAAACTATTCTTCCCCTTTTTTCATCATAAGGACTCATCTCCACAGTTACCCTATCTCCGGCTAAAATCTTAATCCTATGAATACGCAATTTTCCTGCAAGATGACACAAGGCTTCTGAGCCGTCATCCAGTTTTACCCGAAAATTAGTGCTCGGTAACGTTTCTGTTACCTGACCAAATTTCCTTATCGTTGATTTGTTTTGATTCATTAATTAAACTATTACAAATTATATATTAGCAAAGAATAAAAATTTAGTCAAACCTCAGTTGTAAGTAAACCTTGCTAAGATCATCTGGTACCTTTTTCACCCAAAAAGGCCAAAAACTAACCTCGCTTTTTACCGTCTGGGGCTGATTTTCCAAAAAGATCTTTGTTTCAGATAAAGACTTACCAATCAATCCTTTCTTTAAAGAATTTTCATCTATTCCGGAATAAATTTTGACTTTAGCATCTATGGAAACCGTAATATTACCCTTGTCAAAATTAACCGTTTCTATAGAATAATTCACCTCTAAACTCTCTTCATTAATCTTCTTATCCTGAGTAATTTGCTGAACAATAAAAGCTTTAATAAAATTATCGATATCTGTTTTTTTAAAAACTAAAGCCGTAGAATGCGCTTTTGCCTGATAATTAAATTTTTCCAACTCAGCTTTAGGCACCGCTAAAGAAAAAGTTTCAATTACATCAGTTTTCAAAGATTTTTCCGATAATATAAAATCTTGAGGGATTTCCAATTTTACGGCGTCTTCAGATTCTTTTATAACTTTTTCTGTTACAAAAGTCTTTGCCTTCTCTAAGTCTTCAGATGTCACTTGAAAAGATTCTTTAGACTCCCCTCCCTTCATGGCTTCAGTAGATTTTCCATAAAATTTTGTATATTTATCTGTGCCGACAAATCCAGGAATAGAAAAAGTTGATGCATTTATATTATATTCAGGACCAGCTTTGTCGGCTCTTACTTTAACATCAATGTAACCGGGAGAAGTAATTTTGCCGTTTTCAGCAACACCTCCGGGGATTATTATTCTTTCTAATGATCTGAATAATTTACCCTCAACTGATATAAAACGGGTATTAACTATCAAAATTTGAGGAGAAACCGAATAATTATTATAAACACGAATAACTCCTTCTGATTTCACCTCTTTTGCAACCTTTCCCGTAGACGGAAATTCCCCTAAAACAATTCTTTCTATTTCAAAAATCTTACCAGGAATAAGACCTTTAGAAACATCTATATCAATAACTGCCTTATCTATAACCGCCTCTGTTTTAAAACTTTTAACCTCTGTTTCTGGCCAAATAAAAATATCTGCTTTCGACAAATTAAAATAGCATCCAGCGCCGAAAACAATTAAAACCAATAAAACTGAAATCAAAACTCCTCTGTGAGGAATATTAGGTAAAGAAAATTTAACTTCCTTTTTTTCAATTAAACCTGAAAAAGATTTTTTCTCCAGTGGTTGATGAACCACTTTTTCTTCTTTTCTGGAAGCAACCTGATTTATTTTAACACTAGGTTGCGAAACGGAAACCGGCTCATTTTTATCAGGAGGTATTATATCAATTATTTTTTGAACCATGATAATACTATATTATATCAGATTATTCTAATATTGCCCTAATTCTTCTTACTCCTAAACTGGAAGATTCTTCTTTAAGAATCTTAAAATGACTCAATTCAGAAGTATTATTAACGTGAGGACCACCACAAATTTCCTTTGAAAAATTCCCTATATTATAAACTTTTACTTTCTCGCCATATTTACTCTCAAAAACTCCCATAGCCCCAACATCTTTTGCTTTATTAAAATCCATTTCTTCACATATAACAGACAGACCTTCTTTAATTTTCTGATTAACAATATCTTCAACTTTCTTAACTTCCTCATTTGTCATCTTATCTGAGTGAGAAAAATCAAATCTTAATCTTTCCGCCGTAATATTACTACCCCTCTGTAAAACATGTTCTCCTAAAACCTGCCTTAAAGCGGCTAATAATAAATGATTAGCTGTATGATATTTTACGGCCTGCTCTCCACTGTCTATCAATCCACCCTTAAACATGCCCGAAGAAGCGGTACGGGAAAGATCCTGATGTTTTTTAAATAATTCTAAAAATTCCTCCGGATTCTTAAGATCCTTACCTTTTTCAGAAATTATTTCTTTAGTCATTTCTAGCGGAAAACCATATGTCTGATAAATATCGAATGCCATAGCTCCCGTAACATCGAGACCAGACACAATTATTTTATCCAATTGTTTTAATCCTTCTTCTAATGTTTTTTCAAATTTCTCTTCCTCTCCCTGAATAATATCTATAATCTCATTCTCTTTTGATAAAAGTTCCGGATAAATATCTTTATAAACCCCGACAACTTTTTTAATTAAAAGAGTCATAAAACCATGAGATAAATTCAATAATTTCCCATATCTTATCCCTCTTCTTATCAACCTTCTTAAAATATACCCCCTTTCCAAATTAGAAGGTAAAACACCATCTGAAGCCAAAAATACAGATCCTTTAACATGATCCGAAACGATTCTTTTAATCTTTAAATCCTCTCCCTTTATTTCTTTCATTATTAATTCAAATAAATCAGTTTCAAAAACAGTCTGAACATTCTGAGAAACTTTTGCCAATCTCTCCAACCCCATACCAGTATCTACTCCAAAAATAGGTAATTCTGTTAAACTTTTATCCTTATGACAATAATACTGATTAAAAACTATATTCCAAATTTCAATACCTTGAGAATATATTTCAGTAGTCGGTCCGCATGGTCCCTCGTCTCCGGTAGGCCCCCAAAAATTATCTTCTCTGTCAAAAAATTTTAAAGTTCCATTTTTTTCTGAAAAACCTAATTTCTGCCATATCTCAGCAGATTCTTCATCTTTTAAAACATCTTTATCTCCAGAAAAAACAGTTACATAATCTATTTTTATACCTACAGAATCTAAAAATTCTTTTGCCAATTTTATCGCCTCCTCTTTCTGATATCCGCCAAAAGAAAAATTCCCCAACATTTCAAAAAAAGTCAGATGTCTTTCGTCTCCCACTTCATCAATATCAGAAATCCTCAAACATTTTTGACAAGAAACCGCATTTTTACCATAAGGAGATTTCTCTCCCAGATAATAAGGTTTAAACTGCTGCATTCCGGCCGTAGTGAAAAGAACCGAAGGATCATTCGGAAGCAATGAAGAAGAAGGCACTATTTTGTGCCCGTTTTTCTCAAAAAAAGACAGAAATTTTTCTCTCAACTCTTTTGAAGTCATCTTTTTATGTATTATAGACGAAAAACTGCAAAATAAAAATACCGAAAGAACCTTCTCGATATCTAAAAAATAATTATTTAATATTAAAATTTTAAGTATATCTATCGGCTACCGCAGAAGCTGCAAAAGAAAATGGCTTTATCTTAGGTTCAAATCCATTTCCCTTAATCAAACCAGTTACCTCTTTTATCATGTCACAGGTAGCTCCTTTCTCTCCTACGTCTGCATGAATATAACGAAATTGATATTTAGGCAAGGAAGACAAGCTTTTTACCGCATTATCTAACTTTTCTCTCAAGTATAAAGCAAACTCACAGGACAATAATACTTCTTCCAAAATTCTCTGTTTAAAATTATAAAACTTACGATTCTGATAATAAACTTTCTTGAGAAAAAATCTGCCTCCTTCTCCCACCCTCAAAACAACTACTGCCACTGGAAAATTAGGATCCTCTGAAGAAGAAGAATCACAACCAACTATAACATCATAAAACATTTCAGGCTTCTCTAAAATATAGCTGATTATTTCTCCAATAACTTCATTAAACTTTAAATCCCCTATCGTGGGGTTAAAAAAATTTCCTTCTAAAAATTTATCCATAAATAATTTAATTTCTCAAAAAAATAAGTTAATTCTTTTCCAACGAATCTATGATTTTTATAAATTCTTTCGGATTAAGAGAAGCACCTCCTATTAAAAGTCCCTGAAAACCGGCTTTTTCTATAAAACCTGCTGCATTTTGTGAATTGACGCTGCCACCATATAAAATAGAAGTTTCCTCTTCTAAAACACTTTTAATTAAATTTCTCATTTTTTCCGCCCCTTCCAAATCATAAGGATTTCCCGTACCTATGGCAGAAATCGGTTCAAAAGCTATTATTATTTTTTTAAATTCCTCCCTGTTTATTCCCGCCAAATCTTTTTTAAGCTGAGCCATATTATCAATACAAAGAATTGGATTTAACTCTTGTTTTAATAAAGAAATAATTTTTTTATTTACCATCTCGTCTGTTTCCCCGAAATATTTTCTTCTTTCCGAATGTCCGATAATCACATATTCTGTACCCAACTCTTTAAGCATTAAAGGTGAAATTTCTCCCGTAAAAGCTCCTTTTTCTTCCCAAGACGAATTTTGAGCTCCAATTTTTATATTTTTTAAAAGTTGTTGTTCGTGAACGACAGATGAATTAAAAATTGAAAAATAAATATAAGGAGGACAAACTACAACTTCTGTGTTTTTTATTTCTTTTATTCCTTCTGCCACAGAAATAAAAAGCTGATTTGCTTCAGTTAAAGTTTCAGGATTCATTTTCCAATTGGCTATAATAAATTTTTTCATTGCTTTCTTAAATATTCAGCAGCTTTTTCCGGTTCAATAGTAGATATTTCCATCCTCGTTCCTATTTCAAACCCTGCCCAAATCCCGGTTTTAGGTAAAATTGTCCAGTGCCAATGATAATAAGAATAATCTTTACCATCACAAGGAGCCGCGTGCAAATAAAAATTATATGGAGGATCATTAAGAGCCTTATAAAGCTTTTTTAAAACAACCTGAAAAGCTTCAGCTAAACTCCACTTTTCTTGTTCGGTAATTCTTTCAAAATTACTCAAATGATGTTTTGGAGAAATAATAACTTCAAAAGCCGCTTTTGAAGCAAACGGACAAATAGCTAAAAAATCCTTATTTTCAAAAACAACTCTCTTTTTCGTTTTTTCTTCCCAATCATTCATTTCGCAATAAATACATTTTTTACCTTTTTTAAAATATCTTTCTGAATTAGAAAGTGATTTTTGTAAATCGACATCCATTAAAGGAGTAGTAATTATCTGAGAATGAGGATGAGGTTGGGAAGCCCCGGCCTCTAATCCATGATTATGAAAAATAGAAATATAATTAACAAGTTTCCTGTCCATTAAATCAAGGTATCTATCTTGATAACTATCTATAACTTCTTTAACTTTATTGATCGGAAGCAAAGCTAAAGATTTTTCATGATCTCTCGTCAATACCACCTCGCAAAACCCAACTGCATTTATTTTTTTATACAAATTCCCTTCTGTTTCCTCATCTAAATGCGAATGAGGTAAAAAAGATGGAAACTTATTAGGAACAACAATAGTCGTCCAATTAGCAGGAATTTTTTCTCCTTTTATTTTTTCTCCCGAAACATAAATAGCTATTGGATTTTCAATTTTTCCTGACTGACAAAAAGAACAATTTTTCTTGCTTATTTTTCCCTTTTCCCTTTTTTCTCCCTTAAAAGCTTCCGGCCTCTTAGAACGACCTGTGGCTATAACCACCCAATCGTTAGAAATCAGATCTAATCTTAATTCTGAAGGAAAATTTAATTTTTTATTTTTGTTTTTTTTCACCATATATCCCTTTTAATAAATTTAACCTGATCTTTAACAAATCAACAGCCATACTTATCATTGAACTAGGTTTTACCTTGCTCCCTAAATCATTTTTCCAAACAATAGGAATTTCTTTTATTTTATATCCCATTATTTTTCCGATAATTAAAATTTCCGGATCAAAAGAAAAATGAGAAATAATAGATTTTGGGAAAACATCCTCAGCCGCTTTTTTCGTGAATCCTTTAAACCCACACTGAGTATCTGCTAAGTTCCATAAACCAATAATTAACTTCCTATATAATTTAAATCCTTCACCAAGAATAATCTGCCTTAACCAAGGTTGAGGAGGATCTAAAACAGCCCCTTTAATATCTCTTGAACCAATAACAATATCAAACCCTTCAACAGTCTCGGGACAAGTCCCCTTAAAATAAGGCCACATTCTTTCAATCTGATCTATTGTGGTTGAATTATCCGCATCAGTGAATATTCTGTAGTCCCCAACAGCCTCCAACATACCTCTCTTTACAGCAGATCCCTTGCCTCCCTTATTTGATCCCTCAATCAATTTTAACCCTTTAATCTGAATGGATAATTTTTTTACGATTTCCGCAGTTTTATCAGTAGAACCATTTTCGACAACTAAAATCTCATAATCGTAATTCTGTTTTTTTAAATAGTTATCAATGTCTGTTAACGTCCCCGGCAGACGTTTCTCCTCATTATAAGCCGGAATAATTATAGATAAATACATATTAAGTTATTTTACAATAAATTAAATAAAAAAAATAGGGTGTTCCAGTCAAAAGACCAAAATACCCACTAACTTGACGAATTTACCGCGGAATAAATGTAGAAAGAACAAAAAGAAGTTATTATAAGAAGGATAATTAAAAAAAATCCTAAACGGAGAGGGTTGGCTTTAAATAAGATCATCATAGTCCCATATATAAATAAATGGGCAAAAATAATTATAGCCATTACTGAATCAAAATTCATCGAATTCCTCCTTTATTCATTTTTAAATGATGCTTTGTCGTAATTATGTAAAATTACTCCAGAGTCAATATTTTGTATCCGTTCTTTACCACCGCAATCGTATGTTCAAAATGACAAGATAATGAACCATCTTTCGTAATCCATCCATGTCCGTCTTTTGATTTTTTTAAATGCCAGCTTCCGACCGTAACCATAGGTTCTATACATAAAACCATTCCTTCTTTTAATACAACATTACCATCGCCTGAAAATTTAACCTTATCTACCGTTTCTTTATCAAAAGAAACCGAATTCAAAATCTCGGGCGCTTCATGAACTTCTCTTCCGATTCCATGCCCACAAAGTTCACGAACAACACCAAATCCCCTGCTTTCCACATATTTCTGTACAGCCCTACTAATATCACCAATTTTATTCCCAGGCCTTACTTTATCAATTCCTATTTCCAACGATTTTTCCGTAATATCAATTAATCTTTGGGTTTCCGGCTTAATCTTGCCGACAGGAAATGTCTTTGCCATATCATTATGAAATCCTTTATAAAACATACCTATATCCAAAGAAATAATATCTCCCTCTTTCAATTTTCTGTCAGAAGGAATCGCATGAACAATTTCATCATTTATTGAGGTACATAAACAAGCAGGATAAGATTTTTCAGGAGCACCATCGTCTGAAACATTATAATCTTTAAAAGAACATTTACCTCCGCACTTTAAAACAAGGTCTTCTGCGACCTTGTCTAATTCTTTTGTTGAAATTCCAGGCTCCACTCTCTTTTCAAGTTCTTTCATAATACCTGCTAAAATCTTACCGCCTTCTGCCATTATTTCAATTTCTTTTTTTGTTTTAATTGATATCATTAAAAAATTTTTAAAACATCTGAAAAGACATCTGCAACCGACTGTTCTCCATTAATTTCTTTTATCTTTAATCCTTGTTTTTTAAAAAAACCTATCAAAGGAAAAGTCCTTTCTTCGTATTCTTTTAGCCTGATTTTAATGGTTTCTGGAGTGTCATCTTTGCGGAATAATAATTTCGAACCGTCAACCGGACAATATTTTAACCCAACGGTTTCTTTGGCAAACAAAATAGGATGACGCATCAACTCACAGGCCTTACGATGAGAATTTCTCTTAATCGATTCTTTAGCGCTTAATTTAAGAGAAATTACCCTAATATTATTTATTCCATATAACTTTTTCAAAAGAGGAATAACTTCTTTACCTTCATATAATGTTCTTGGAGAACCACAAGTAACTATCCCCTTTCCTTCTTTATTTAACTCAATAATTTTATTCTTTATCCAAAAAGCAATCAAAGGAGGACTCATTAATAACCCTCCTTCTCTTAATTTTTTTTCTTCCAAAAGAAAATATTTTTTACCTTGAACCGCAACAAAATCATTACTCTTCGCACAAACTAAATTACTCTCAATAATTTTACTGGTTTCTAAATGATAAATATTTAATTTCTCAGATAAAAGCTCTGCCTGAGTTCCTTTCCCGGAACCCGGCGGCCCTATAATAATAACTGCTAATTTAGAATGTTTTATCATATTAATAGAAACATTTAAAATGTTTCGTACTCTCGCATTTGTAATTGAGATTTAATCTGACGAAGAGTTTCTAAAACAACAGAAACCACAATGAGCAAAGAAGTTCCTCCCACTAAAAAACTGAATTGCTGTATATTAGTTATCCCTTGGACAATAGACGGTAAAACGGCTATTAAACCCAAGAATAAAGCCCCTATAAGCAAAACACGATTTAAAATAAAATACATGAAATTAGCCGTACTTTCTCCCGGCCTTATCCCAGGGACAAAGCCACCCATTTTCTGAAGATTTTGAGAAATAGCTTTTGGATCAAAAGTTACGGCTGTATAAAAATAAGTAAATAAAACCACTAAAGCAAAATATAATCCTCCGTTAATCCAGGTATTTCCCAAGAAGTCACTGATATTTTTAGCAATCACTCCAACTTGACCTCCGGCTCCACCCAAAAATCCTGCTACCATTGAAGGAACAAGAAGAATTGACATAGCAAATATAATAGGAATAACTCCTGCCGGATTAATATTCAAAGGCAAATAAGTAGAAACACCTCCATACATTTTCTGCCCCCTCACTCTTTTAGCATAAGAAACCGGAATGTTACGCCTGGCTTCATTAACCAAAACAACCCCAGCAATAATAGCGATAGCCATGGCAAAAAACATTATAACATTTGGTATCTGAGCAGATCCGGCCGTTTGAATTTGAATAGCCAGCTGTTGAATACTGCTCGGAAAACCGGCTATAATACCGGCAAAAATCAAAAGAGAAACTCCATTCCCAATTCCTTTTTCAGAAATAATTTCTCCAAGCCACATTAAAAACAAACTACCTGCGGTAATAGTAATAATAGAAGTTATAAGAATAGTTGGAGTTAAATCACTGATTACACCCTGACGCTGAAAAAGAGCCAACATAGCATATCCCTGAAGAGCTGCCAAAGGAATAGTAGCTATTCTGCAATATTGATTAAATTTTTGTTTTCCCGCTTCCCCCTCTTCCTTATATATCTTATTTAATTGAGGAAAAATCATCGTCAAAAGCTGAAATATAATGGTAGCTGTAATATAAGGTCCTAACCCCAACATAACAAGAGAAAGATTATCTAAAGCTCCTCCTGTAAACATATTCAACAATCCGAACATTTGAAACTGACCAAAAAAACTTTTAATATTTTCAGCATTTATTCCAGGAATCGGGATATTAGCCATTATTCTGAAAACAACAAAAACTCCCAATACAAAAAGGATTTTATTACGTAAGTCTCTAAGTTTAAATATTTGAGTTATTTTTTCGTACCACATTTTATTTCACAGAACCTCCTGCTTTTTCAATAGCTTTTATAGCTCCTTTTGAGAGAAGACATCCTTCTACATTCAAAGATTTTTCAATTTTTCCTCCTCCTAAAACCTTAACCTTAGGAAGCTCTCCTCTTACTTTACGAATTAATTTTTTTTGAAGCAAACTCTTTGGAGAAACAGTATCTCCTGAATTGAAATTTTTTTCCAAAATGTCTAAACTTAAAATCTCCAGTCTTAATTTCTGGTCTTTATTTATTGATTTAAATCTATATCCTCTCAGTTTAGGATATTTTTTAATAAGCTCACGAACAACAGGTTTAAATCTTCTTCCGGCTCTTGATTTCTGTCCTTTTACTCCCCTGCCCGAATAACCGCCGTGTTTTCCTCCTCGGCCTATTCGTTTTTTATTTCTTGTTTTATGCTTGGGACGAATTTCGTGAAATTGCATATATTATCTTTTTATTTCTTGATTTCTTTTACTTTTAATTTCTGAAGTGCTTTTATCGTGGCTAAAGCATTATTAAGTTTATTTCCCGTTCTTCCCAAAACCTTTGAAGAAATATTTTTAATTCCAGACAAAGCACAAATAACCCTGACTGTTCCTCCTGCTACTAAACCTCTTCCTTTTCTTTGGGGTTTTAATAAAATCCTGGCAGCTCCAAATTTAGCTTCAACTTGATGTAAAATAGTATCGTTAACAATAGAAACCTGAATCATATTCTTTTTTGACAATCTGGTTGATTTCTCCACGGCCTGAGCCACGTCCAATCCTGTTGCCACTCCGACTCCGATTTTACCGTTATGATTTCCACTAATAATTACAGCTCGAAAACCCATTCTTTTTCCTCCAGCTCTAACGTGAGTAACTCTGGCTAAATCCAAAAGTTTTGATTCAAACTCTTTATCTACCGGTTTTCTGCTGGAAAATCTATTAAAAGAAGAAACTTTTACAAAACCGTCGCCTTTCGGTTTTTCTTCTATTGTTTTTTCAGTTTTTGATTTTAAATCTTCTTTTATCATAAAATTACTTAATATCAAAATTAAAATTTCAATCCTCCTTCTCTTGCTCCGTCAGCCAAAGCTTTTACTCTTCCATGATATTTATAACCTCCTCTGTCAAAAATAACTTTATCAATTTTCAATTCAATAGCCTTTTCAGCAATTAATTTACCGACTTCAAAAGCAACTGCTATTTTCCCCGATAATTTAATTTCTCCTTCTGCTATTTTTTTACTTACACTTTTTATTTTTATTCCTTTATCGTTAATGCTTACCAAGGTCTTTCTCTTGTTATCATCAATAAGCTGACCATAGATATGTTTATTTGATCTAAAAACACAAAATCGAGGAACTTTTAAGCTTCCTATAATTTTGGCTCGTACTCTTTTATGCCTTCTTACTCTTTTTTCCTGTTTCTTTAACATAACTTTATATAAATTAACCGGCTGAAGCTACGGCTTTTTTACCTACTTTCTTTCTGACAATCTCTCCCACATACCTTATTCCTTTTCCTTTATATGGTTCGGGTTTCTTTTTCTTTCTGATTATGGCTGCCATCTGACCAACCATTTCTTTATCTATACCCGAAATAGTAATAATATTTTTTTCCACCAAATATTTTATACCTTTTGGCGCCTCTATTTTTATTGTATGACTAAAACCAACAAATAATTCAATACTTCCATCTGCTAAAACTATGGCCTTATACCCTATTCCCTCTATCTGAAGTTTCTTTTCAAATCCCGAAACCACACCAAAAACCATATTAAATATTTCAGCTCTGGCAGTTCCCCAATAAGCCCTGATTCTCTTATCCGAAGTTTCTTTAGAAAGAGAAACAAAAATCTGATTTTCTTTTATTTCAACTTTAACCTCAAACGGAAAAATTCTGGCCAATTCACCCTTTGGACCTTTTATTTTTACTTCTCTTCCTTCTATTTTTACTTCAACTCCTTCTGGTATTAAAATTGGTTTTTTACCTATTCTAGACATAATTTTACCAAATTTCACAAATTAATTCTCCTCCAACTTTTTGTTTTCTGGCTTCATTATTAGTCATTAAGCCCTTAGAAGTTGAAACTATAGATATTCCATAACCTCCTCTTACAATTTTTATATGTTTTGATTGAACATAAATTCTCTGTCCAGGTCTTGAAATAATCTTTAAACCAGAAACTGCCGGAGTCTTACCGTCATATTTTAAATCGATTTCAATAATCTTTTTCATCTTTTTCCCTTTTTTCTCAGCTTTACCGACAAAATCATTCTTTTCCAGAATTTTAGCAATTTCAAGATTTATATTGGAAAAAGGAAC
>Ga0247842_10002505_pt1 | contig 27061 bp, 24 predicted proteins | sample LaCruzMarch2015__3_FD_192411 | JGI IMG/M metagenome (GOLD analysis project Ga0247842, IMG submission 192411) | Freshwater microbial communities from meromictic Lake La Cruz, Castile-La Mancha, Spain - LaCruzMarch2015_19m | ecosystem: Environmental > Aquatic > Freshwater > Lake | place: Spain...
TCGCGGAAAGAGCGGACAGGCTGAGTTTACTTATCGGGATCGTAACGCAGATTTAAATAAGTACAATAAAGTTATACTTGAGCCTGTGCAGCTTTGGGCTGTTGAAGGCAAGGACTCTGCTTTGAGCAGCTTGTCTCGGGAAGACCAACAATTATTAGTGGACTATCTTTATGTCTCACTCTCTGACGCCCTTAAGAGAGATTATGCTATTGTCAATGAGCCTGGGCCGGAGGTGATGAAGATCAGATGCGCTATAACCGAGGCCAAGGCAACGAGCCCGGTTAAGGAGATACTTTCTACTGTTACTCCTTATGGATTGGGGATTAGTTATGCTAAACACTTCGCCCTTGGAACGCATAGCGGCGTGGGAGTAGTAAGTGTAGAAGGGGAATTGTTGGACAGCGTTACCGGAGCGCGCCTGGCTGCTGTGGTTGACCGGCGGGCAGGTACTAAATCATTGGCTGATAAATATACCCGTTGGGGCGATGTGCAGGATGCTTTTAGTTTTTGGGCGCGCCGGATGCAAACTAACCTGGCATTACTTCGAGCAGATAAAAATTAACGTTTAACTTAAGCCCTAGCGAAGGAGCAGTCATGAAAAAAACGATAATTATGGCTATCGGGATAGCGGCATTAATTGTGACTAATGCTTTTTGCATGGATCTAGACACTATGATGTCGATACTTGTAAAAGCTAAAGAAAGTATAGCCGTTACCCTTGATTCTATAGATAAGGACCTTTCAGGGGCATCTAATAAACTATCCAATGTTGACTTAAAAGGAGAGGATGCGCGTAAGATATTAAGCGAGTTGTGCAGGGAGCGAAATTATCTGGTTGATTGCGCGATTATCGATACAACCGGAAAAATGATTGTAGTTGAGCCGGCGGAATACGTTAAATATGAAGGCTCGGAGATAAGCAAGCAAACACATATTATCGCTCTTCTTCAGGACAAGAAACCCATCTTTAGCGATGTCTTCCGTTCCGTCGAAGGTATAGAGGTTATTGATTTTGATTATCCTATATTTTCCGATAAAGGCGAGTTCCTTGGTGCGGTGAGCATGTTAGTAAAACAGGAGGCACTCTCCGGTAGTATCATTATGCCGCTTGTCAAGGATGTGCCGTGTAAGGCATGGGTTATGCAGAAAGACGGCCTGATCATCTATGATCAGGATCCGAATCAAACAGGGAAAAACATTTTTACGGATGTGTTTTTTCAACCTTTTAATGATTTAGTTTCGTTTTCCAGGACTGTGTCCATGTCAAAAGATGGAGCCGGTTCATATGGTTTTTATGCTAGCGGGCTGGAGGATAAGACAATCGTTAAAAAATACGCGGTTTGGGATACCGTCTCTTTATACGGCACACAATGGCGTATTATCGTAATGGAGACGGATAAGCAGGTACCGAGCAAAAAAAATATAGTCAATTTTCAAGAGTAAGGCTAGAGGGTTCCCGGTAATATCATTCTCTTCCCGTTATTAGAAAATATCCCTCAATTAAATTAATTAGTTAAAACGTTACAAAAGTTAAGTCTTTGCTGCCCATAGATACAAACTTGACAAAATAATTATAGTATGCTATATTTTTGTTGTAAGCTATAAAAATAAGGAGAAGCGAAATGAGGCTAAAAGAATATTCGTTACGCGAAAAAAAGCATGCCAGGACAAAAATTGCGATAGTGAATGCTTTTATTAAGCGCTTAGAAAAGGTTCGTTTTGATGATATTTCTATCCGTCAGATATGTAAGATCGTGGAGGTTTCGGAAGGGACATTTTTTAATTATTTTCCGGAGAAAATCGACATTATTAATTATTATATGCATCTTATATTTCTTAAAGTTGTTGCTAAGGCCCGCCAAGATGTCTCGCAAGGGCAATATTTATCTTTAATTAATGCTACTTTTTCCAGGTTAGCTGAGGAGTCTTTAAATAATAACAATATTGTTTATCAAATGATGTCTCTGATGATTATTCAGCGGGAAAGGCCAAAGAAAGTAGCTATATCAAATTTGGAAAGGCAGATTTTTTCCCCTGGTTTACAAGGTATTGATAATGTTGAGGTTATGCTTTTAGAAGATTTTTTAAAAGAATGTTTGATCGGAGCAGTAAATACAGGTGAACTTCCTAAAGATACGAAAATTGAGGATGTTTTGGTTTCTTTGGTAACCATACTCGGGGGGACTTTATTAGCGGCTAAATTCGCGGCGATTAAGGATAGGTCATATCACTATACTCGTCAACTGCAGTTTCTCTGGAATGGATTAGGCGTAAATAAGGCATTGAGGGTGAAATGAAAAAGCAGGTTAGGTTTATTGTAAGCTTAAGCATTAGCGCAGCATTTACCTTTAATATTGTCCTTGCCGGCTATGCGGCTGAAGGGCCTATTTTACAGATAGGCCTTAACGAAACCATTAAGCTGGCTCTGGAGACTAGTGAAGAATTAAAAATAAAAGAACAGGAGATTAATAAGAGCCAAGGAATTTATCGGGAGGTGCGTTCAGAAATGTTGCCTCAGGTGAACGCGCAAGCGGCGTGGGCGCGTAATATTAATTATCCTGATGCCTCAGATACAACTGATTATGAGTTAAGCAGCGGGATTAGCGCTTCGCAGGTTCTTTGGTCGTTTGGCAGGATTGCGCATGCGGTTAATTCGGCTAAAAAAGCAGTCGAGGCCAGTAGGTTTAATCGGGAGGCGGGCAAACAGGAAATAATTTATACCGCGAAATTAAGTTATTATAGCAGTTTGCTGGCGAGGAATGCTTTGTCGATAACCGAGAAATCATACGTAAACGCCCTGGAGAACAAAAGATTACTGGGCCAGCGTTCATATGGCGGCCGCAGCCCTAAGTATGAGATTATTAGAATGAATTCTGAGGTTGCCGCCCGGGTTCCCACGGTAAATGAGGCCCGGACACAGTTTGACGCGGCTACGGAAACCCTGAGGAAGATTATCGATGTAGATCTTGATTGTAAAATTGAACTTACGGGAGATTCCCAGGGTGAGTATATTGATTTTAATTACGAAACCCTGGTAGTCGCGATGAATGAATATGAGCCTTCGTTACAAAGCTTCGGCAAGACTATTGAATCGGCTGAGGAAAAAGTAAAGAGTAAATATGCCAGCTTTTTGCCGACATTCTCTGCTTTTGGTTCCTGGGATTATCTTGGCGGGTCTAACGGACATCCTTTCTTAAATAGTAATGATTTAGATAATTATACATCCGCGGGCTTAAAGGTCAGTGTCCCGCTTTGGGAGGGTGGAGAGAAGCAGGCGCAGCTGAGCCAATCTAAAGCGGATAAAGAAATCGCTGTTCTGAGAAAAAAGCAGCTGGGGAAAAATCTGTTGTTAGAACTTAAAAAAGCTCATTTGGAATACGAACAGTATAAAGAAAACCTTAAAGCAAATATTGAGGCTGTTGACCTAGCCGAAGAATCATTTAAACAGACGCAGGAGATGTTTGCTTCCAGCCAGGTAACCTTGACCGATTTAAACGATGCGGAGCTTCTTTTGACTAACCAAAGGCTTAATAAAGAGATGACTTTGTTTAGCATTAATATAACTCTGGCCAGAATTGAAAAGCTGATTGTCGGACAATACCATGAAAAAAATATCGATAAAAAATCCTGATTTTCGAAAAATAATATATGCGGCATTGATTTTTCTTAGCGTCTTTTCTGTTTTCGTAAGAATTTCGCTAGTGAAACGCGAACGCGGCGCGGCGATTGTTAGTTTTGTTTCCGAATGGAATAAGCAGGGTAAACCGGTGACCGTTGAGAAAATTAAAGTAGCGGATATCCCGGTATATGTAAAATTTACGGTAATTAATAAATCGGATAAATTAGCTAACGGTTTTGTAACCGGGGATATTAAAGATAAGCTTCGACAGGGGCAGGAAGTTTACCCTACGGATAAAGGTATGCCTTTCGGAAGAATCACCAGCATAAGCCAAGAATTGGATACGGATACTGGGATGTTTCTTGTAGAGGTGGAGTTTAATGCTGCGGCTGTTCGATTGGGTTTAATCAGGGTAGTTTTTGCGCATACTCAGACTATACGGGAAGCAATCGTAGTGCCGAATAGCATCCTTGATTTTTACGAAGGTAATTATTATCTCTGGAAAATAGAGAATGGGAAGTCTAAAAAAATTCAGGTAAAAATCGGGCTGCGTAATGGGTACGGAACGATTATCAGCGCGGGGGTTAACGCCGGCGACCTGATTGTTATTAATGGCCGTAGCATATTGTCGGAAAATGATTTAGTGCGTATTGTTTCTGAAAGCAGGGCATTATGATAGAATTTTTTGTAAAACACCGCATTACCACGGTTATGCTTGTTCTGGTATTTGTGGTACTGGGCATATACAGCTATTCTAACCTAGAGGTCGAAAAAACCCCGAAGATAGATTTTCCCATTGTTACGGTTTCAGTGACCTACCCGGGCGCTACACCCTTGGAAGTGGAAACTTTGGTCGTAAAAAAAATCGAAGACGCAGTTTCCGAGATATCCGAGATTAAAAGAATTAAAAGCCGGGCATATGACAGCCTCGCTTATGTTTCTATCGAGTTTTTAATTGAAGCCGATGTTAATGTTAAATCGATTGAGGTAAAGGATAAGGTTGACGCGATACTCAATGATCTGCCGGATGCAGTAGAAAAACCCGTGATTGAGAAATTCGATCCATTGATTGTCCCGGTAGTGGAGTTGGTGCTTTCCAGTGATACCCTTGATTCCCGCGAGCTTTATGAATATGCCGATAAGACTCTCAGAACTAAATTTTCTTCGATTGCCGGTGTTGCTAAAGTTGATCTTTACGGCGGCAAAAAACGGCAGATTAATGTCTGGCTGGATCCGATGCTGATGAAAGAGCATTATATCAGTATCGGTGAAGTGATTAATGCTATGCTGGTAAAAAATAAAAACATTCCGGCTGGCGTTTTAGAAAAGGGTTTTAGTTCATTGGGGGTTAGGTTTATCGGGGAATTCGAAAATATTGACGAGATTGCCAAGATGAAGCTGGTTTCTTCCGATGGGTCAAGTTTTTGCCTTGAGGATATTGCTTCCGTCGAAGACGGCTATAAAAAAATTGAATCGATGGCGCGGTATAACGGAAAAGAAGTAGTCGGGCTCTCAATTAATAAAGCTTCGGATGGCAATGGAGTGTCGATTGCCCAGGAAATGAGCCGGCGGTTGGATGCTTATAGAAAAATTTTGCCGCAGGGGGTAAATCTGGATATCGCCACAGATACGACTACCTTTATTGTCAATGAGACCAGAGATACTGAATGGAGTATCTTGGTAGGGCTTTTACTTACTGCCGCGATTTTGTATTTATTTATCGGTAGATGGGATATCGCTTTTATTGCTTGTATTATTATTCCGACTTCGATTGTCTCAACTCTGTTTCCGATGTGGGCTTCGAAGTTTTCTATTAATATGATGACTCTGCTTGCTCTGGCTTCGGTATTGGGAACACTGATCTCCAACGCTATTGTTATTATCGAAAACGTATTAGTGCACCTGGATCGTCATGACGATCCGGTTAGGGCGGCGATTGATGGAACTAAAGAAGTAGTTGTCCCGATTATTGCGGCCACCGGAACGAATCTGGTGGTTTTTATGCCGCTTTCCATGATGGGCGGGATTGTTGGGGTATTCATGCAATCTTTTGGCCTTACGGTTGTTTACGCTACTCTTTTTTCCGTGTTGGCTTCGTTTGCCCTAACGCCCATGTTGTGCGCGGCGATGCTTAAGCCTAAAACAAATAAAAAACCGCACACCGGTTGGCACAATCATTTTTTAGATATATTATTAGCTCCTTTGCATTGGGTACGTAAAGGTATTGACCAGAGCATGGAATTTCTGAAGAAAGAATGTAAGCATATTTTTGAGCTTACTTTTCGGTATCCTAAAATAACCATTGTTACAATAATTCTGGTATTTTTTGGTTCATTTATGCTGGTACCGTATATTGAGAATGATTTTAGCCCGAAATCCGACGAAAATAAGTTTATTATTAACCTGGTTCTCCCGCAAGGTTCGACTATAGAGCGAACCATTGAAACCTGCAAGTTGGTGGAAGGGTATCTGGAGAAAATTCCGGAGAAAAAGTCGTATTTGGCGAATATCGGAGAGAATGGGATTGAGAATGCTAAGATTACTTTTGACCTGGTATCTTTAAGTGAGCGTAAGAGAAAAGACGTGGAGGTTATGGACGAGCTTACTAAGTTTATCGCGACGATTCCGGATGTTGAAGCAAGTTATGACCGCGGCGTTAGTTCTGAAGCAGGCCAGGGAGATGTGGCCGTAGATTTATATGGCGTTGATTATGATACGATGATTCGGTTATCGCAACAGATGAAAGATATAATGCAGCGCAGCGGATACTTTAAAAGCGTTATTTTATCCTATAAATATCCGCGCGATGAGATTCGGATGAAGCCGTTACAGGATAAACTTGTTGAATTCGGAGTGAGCGCCAGTGTTGTCGGAGAGAGTTTCCGGTCTTCGGTATACGGAGAAGATTCTAATACGTATAAGGAAAAAGGCGAGGAGTATAAGGTTAATATTGAGTTAAGTGATGCCTATGCGCAGGATTTTGATGATATAAAAGTAATGTCTGTAATTTCGCGTAAGGGGCTTATTCCCTTAAATGAGTTTGGCAGGTTAACCACGGATAAAGCTATCCCGACTATCCGGCATCGGGATAGAGTGCGGGTTATTCATCTTGACGGTTTTTTAGGTAAAAGCTCGCTGGGTATTGTTACGGGTATATTAAATAAACAATTTAAAGCCATGCAATTTCCAGACGGATACGGGTATCGTTACGTAGGTAATTCAGAGCATATGGATGAAACTAACCTGGAACTCGGTAAGGCTTTTGTGCTAGCCGTTATTCTGACCTTTATGCTTTTGTGCGCGCTTATGGATTCATTGATCGCGTATCCCCTGGCGGTTATGTCTACTGTGTTTATTTCTATTTCCGGAATGATTGCCGGTTTGTTTTTTCTGGGCCTGTCCATTAATGTTGCTTCACTGATGGGCGTGGTTATGTTGGTGGGCATGGTCGTAAATAACGCGATTTTGCTTTTGGATTACGCTTTGATTAAAATAAAAGAAGGCGTGCCGGTTAAGGAAGCCTTGTGGTTGGGGGCCTCGGAGAAATTCAGGGCAATTATAATGACTTCTTTGGCAATTATTCTAGGCGTGATACCGCAGCTTTGGTCGGTTATGGAATCAAAAAAATCTATGGGGGCGGTAATGACCGGAGGCATGGTTGCTTCAGTTATCTTTACCTTTGTTTTAGTTCCTGTGGTTTTTTGGTATTTGGAACGCTTCGAAAGAAAAATTTTTAAGCGTTGAAAATATGGAAAGTTTAAGGCAATTAGTTAGGCTCGGTCAATAGCTTTTCCAGTGACATATATAAGCATATTATCTGAGTGAATATGCTATAAAAATATATTAGGGGATTTAGCTTCTTGGTTTTAGGAATTGCCGTTATTCCAGCTAGCGGCTGACAGAGCAAATTAATTATCTTGATTTTTTTTAAAAAAGTTGTAGTATTGATTAGTAAATAGTTCCGAGTTTTAAGGTGGGTCTGGATTAAGAAAGTAACGAGAAACCTTTGTTTGTGGTGTATATCTACGGACAAAGGTCTTTTCTTTTTATAGAGGTTATTCTGTTTAAAATGTTTGATTTTTTTCCGAAGCAAATTTTTATAGTTGATCCGCTTTCTCTTTTTTTCCTTTTGGTTATTTTTGTTGTTTCTCTTCCGTCAGCTATTTACTCATTCGGTTATCTCAAAGGCGAATACTCATCTTCCAAAATAACTCTTTCCTGGTTTCTGCTGGTTGTTTTTATTTTATCCATGACCGCGGTGGTCACCGTTGGTAACGTATTGATATTTCTTGTGGCTTGGGAAATCATGTCTTTGGTTTCTTTCTTTCTCGTGGTTTTTGATACTACGCATGAGAAATCAATATGGGCAGGAACAATCTATATAATTATGACGCATATCGGGACGGCATTTTTGGTTGCCGCTTTTTTGATTTTGCATAAACATGCGCATTCCTTTGATTTTATGTCGATAAAGAATGCCTGTTTTACAATGCCTGCACCGACAAAAGATATTGTTTTTTTACTACTCTTAGCGGGCTTTGGAGCAAAAGCCGGTATCGTTCCTTTGCATATTTGGTTGCCTTATGCGCATCCGCAGGCTCCTAGCCATATCTCAAGCATTATGTCCGGCGTAATGATTAAAACCGCAATTTATGGAATAATTAGATTTGTAATATTTTTGTTGGGGGTAAATTCTTCCTGGTGGGGAGTTTTGATTTTAATTTTAGCGGTGATCACCTGTCTGGTAGGGGTGATTTATGCACTTATGGAACGCGACATTAAAAGATTGCTTGCTTACTCTAGTGTGGAGAATATCGGAATAATATTATTGGGAGTGGGTTTGACAATGTTATTCATCAGCATGAAGATGCCGTATTTAGCCGTGTTTTCTCTCATTGCCGGGCTTTACCACTTAGTAAACCATGCAATTTTTAAGGGGCTTTTATTTTTATGCGCGGGTAGCGTATATAAAGCTACCGGAACTCGTGATATTGAGAAATTAGGCGGTTTAATTAAGAATATGCCGCAGAGCGCGGTTTATTTCTTGATCGGTTCTATGGCAATTTCTGCCTTGCCGCCATTGAATGGTTTTGTAAGTGAATGGCTGACATTACAGGCATTTTTTCTGGGCGCTCTTAATTCGATAGGGGGGATAAAGCTTTTTTTAGGAATATGTGCTGCACTGCTTGCTTTAACCGGTGGCTTAGCCGCGGCGTGTTTTGTTAAAGCTTTTGGGGTGGTTTTTCTCGGGCTTCCCAGAAGCAATTATGCGCAGAATGCTAAGGAAGTACCGTTATCTATGCGCTCCGGCATGTTTTTTCTAGCGTTTCTAGCAGTTGTTTTTGGGATAGCTGCGGGATACATAATAAAATTATTAGCAAAAGTTGCCGCGGTGGTAATGAATATTGATATAAGCAGCATGAGTTTTTCTTTGAATAATTTTATTTTAACTCCGCAGGCAGGTAAAAGCGCATATCTTTCTGTACCCATGCTTGCTTTGGTATTAGTCGTAATGGGATTAGCCGGATTTGTTGTTTATAAATTATTCGGTAAGGGCAAGCCGTTAATTTATAAGACCTGGGATTGTGGTTATTATAAATTAGGCCCGCGTAATGAATACACCGGGACAGCTTTTTCTAAACCATTTAGGATTGCTTTTAGTTTTTTCCTTTTGCCCTATCATAAAACACAGAAGGTGAGGGAGTCATTTTATCATGTTAAATCATTTGCTTATGAAACGCATACAACCTTTGTCTTTAAAAAATATATCTATGCGCCTTTGATTGCTTTGGTGTTAAGATCGGCAAAGTTTATGCGCAGGATTCAGCCGGGTAGTATCCATCTGTATCTGGCGTATATTTTTCTGATACTTTTATTATTGATTATGTTTATGCACAAATTTTAAGATGATGGAAATTACCTTAATTTTACTGCAACTGATTTTCTTTATTGTGGTTGCCCCGTTTTTAAGCGGGTTAATTACTAAATTCAAGAATGGTTTTAGAATGCGTAAAGGCCAAAGTGTTTTTCAGCCTTATTACAATCTCCTCAAGCTGTTTTCGAAAGGCCAGGTGGTTTCTGAAACTACTTCCTGGATATTTAAGGTTACGCCTTTTATAGTGATTTCGGCGGTATTAACGGTTACCTTACTTATTCCTGTATTTATTTTCTCCAGCCCTTTATATTGGATGAGTGATTTTTTAGCCGTCATATTTATTTTTGCTTTGAGCCGTTTTTTTCTTGCTTTGGCAGCTCTAGATACCGGAAGTTCTTTTGGCGGGATGGGTTCCTCAAGAGAGATGTTTATTTCGAGCTTAGTGGAACCGGCGCTTTGTTTGGTAGTATTTTCTGTCTTTTTACAATTCGGGTCAACAAATATCTCTGTTTTCAGCGGCCAACATGCGGTATCCGTTTCTTCGATGGTTGCCGCAATGGCATTATTTTTAGTGGCAATTACCGAGACATCACGCATCCCGGTAGATAACCAGGAAACGCATCTGGAGTTAACGATGATACATGAGGCAATGGTTTTGGAATATTCCGGCGCTTCGCTTGCTTTGATTGAGATGGCTGCGCATATAAAACAAATGATTTGGTTCTTCTTAATTGCCCAGATTATTTTCCCCATTACTGCTTTAAACTTAGCTAATTTAACCGGGTTATTTTTTTGGGGTTTGTGGTATTTGGCCAGGATATTGATAATTGTTATCGGCGTGGCTTTGGTAGAAGTATTGGTGGCTAAGATGCGATTATTCAGGGTGGTAGATTTTTTAGGATTTGTTTTTGTCTTGGGGGTTATTGCCATGGTTTGTGCGATTTTAGGAGTTTAATATGCAATTTATAATCTTGTTTGCAGTTTTGATTTCCACATATCTTATGATTATTACCAAAAGGACATCAGCTTTAATTAGAAGTTTTCGTTATCAATCTTTTTGTCTTTTTTTGGCTGCTTTTATGACCGCGCTGCGTGAGCGCCAGCTAGATTTATATGTAGTCGCGGGGTTGTTGTTTATTCTAAAAGTACTGTTTATTCCGCAGTTATTATACCGGACTATAAAAAAGATAAAGGCCTCTGAAGAGCTGGGGCTATTTGTTAATCCCCAGCTATCTTTATTATGGGCTCTAGGTTTTACTTATTTATCTTGGGTTTTTACCGTGCGCTTAATCGGCGCGCAGGATGCCGCGCAAGTTATTATGTTTACCATTGCCTTTTTTGTGGTATTGGCGGGTACATTTTTGATGATCTTCAGAATGACCGCGCTTGCTCAGATTATCGGTTTATTAGTAATGGAGAATGGCATATTTTTGTTGGCATTCACGGTTTCAGGCGGGATGCCGTTTTTTGTTGAGATTGCCATATTCTTTGATGTATTTGTGAGTGTTCTGATTATGGGTTTTTTTGTTTATCGAATTAACAAATTTTTTACGCATATTGACGTAAACAAACTTTCGCGTTTAAAAGGATAGCTAATGCTGATATTTTTTATTTTAGGAATTCCGTTGTTACTTGCGCTGGCATGCTTGTTCGTTAAGGGCGAAAGAATTTTGGGTATACTAAACGCGATCGGTTATCTAATAATTTTGTTTTTAAGCGCGATTCTTTTAAAGCAAATTGCTTTATCCGGGGCGATTAGGTCGTTTTTTGGGTTTATCTGTTTGGATACTTTAAGCGTATTCTTTATTTTTGTTATTGCCGTTGTTGTTTTCGCCTCCGCCCTATATTCGATCGGATATATAAAAAATGACATAGAGAAGGGGATTATTTCCGAGAAGAAAGCCAGGATCTACTACCTTCTTTTTAATTTATTTTCATGTTCGATGTTTTTTGTCCCCGCAGTGAATAATCTAGGAATGCTCTGGGTGGCGATTGAAATGACTACGCTTATTTCAGCGTTTTTGGTGGGATTTTATAATAGAAAGGAATCGGTTGAAGCTGCCTGGAAATATATAATTATCTGTTCAGTGGGAATAGTTTTCGCGCTTTTGGGTACAATTCTTTTTTCCTACGCGTTTTCAATTTCCGGGCTTTCAAAAAGCCTGAATTGGTCGGATATGGTTCCGGTGGCGCATATCTTAGATAAAAATATCCTTAAAATTGCTTTTATTTTTATTTTAGTCGGTTACGGGACAAAGGCCGGGCTTGCGCCCATGCATACCTGGTTACCGGATGCCCACAGCCAGGCGGTGGCTCCGATTAGCGCGCTTTTATCGGGAGTTTTATTAAAAACTGCGGTTTATGCAATTTTGAGATTCGGTATCATTATAATTAAAGGTGTGGGTTTTGCGTATTTTGCGCATTTAATGATTCTTTTAGGAGTGATTTCTTTGATCGTATCCAGCGGTTTTATTCTAGTTCAGAAAGATTTAAAACGCCTCTTGGCTTATAGCAGTATTGAACATATCGGGATAATTTCTATCGGTTTTGGTTTAGGTACGCCTTTGGCTTGCGCGGGCGCCCTGATGCATGTTTTTAACCATGCAGTGACAAAGTCCTTTATGTTTTTTGGGGCAGGCAACATCGTGAGTATTTACAGAAAACATAATATGAATGCGATTAGGGGAGTAATTAGGGTGTTACCTTTTACCGGGATGATGATGTTTTTGGGGGTATTTGCGCTTACGGGGTTTGCGCCTTTTTCTATATTTATTAGCGAGATGATGATTATTGTTGCTGCTTTTACCAAAGGCGCGTATTTAATTGCCGCGGTATTGTTATTGTTTTTGGCCGTTATTTTTGGGGCATTCATCAATCACTTCGGTAAAATGCTTTTCGGCAATCTTCCTAAGGGTATGATTAAAACCGGCGAGCGATTATCCGGAAAACTTGCGTTTCTGTTTTTAGGCTTGTTGATCTGTGGAATAGGAGTTGCGTTTATATTTATTAAAGGGGAATGGATATGGATTGTTCAGAAGTTATTTCTAGTATAAAGAAAAGTCTTCCGGATTTTACTGCGCTGTCAATATCGCAGAATTATCCGGATGAGCTGAGCATAAAAGTTAGTCCGCAGGATTTTAAGAACATATGTTTGGTGTTACATAAAATACTTCCTTCTCCGGTAATGATGTTGTTTGCCGTTGATCAGCGTTCGTTTTCGGGGGTATTTGCGGTTAACGCGGTGTTTGTGAATTTAAAGCAAAAGCACTGGATGATTGTGAGTATGGATATTCCCCAAGAAAATCCTTGTTTTGATTCATTGGCTAAAAGCATACATTCAGCCATTCTTTTTGAACGCGAAATTTGGGAGATGTTTGGTATTGAGCCTAAGGGGCATCCGGATTTAAGGCGGTTAAATTTGCACGATGAAGTTTGGCCCCAGGGAAATTTTCCTTTGCGCAAGGATTTTAAGGAAAGCCCAACCGGGAATTTAAGTGATTACAAATTTAATCGAGTCGAAGGCGGGGGCATATTTGAGGTTCCGGTTGGCCCGGTGCATGCCGGAATTATCGGCCCGGGGCATTTTCGTTTCAGTGTTGCGGGAGAACCGATTGTGAACCTGGAGATTAGGCTTGGGTTTACGCACCGCGGAGTGGAGAAGCTTTTTGAAGGTAAAACTTTTTTTGATGCGTTGCCACTTGCTGAGTGCATTTCCGGTGATTCAGCTTTTGCCTATAGCGTTGCTTTTGCTACAGCCGCAGAAAAGATTTCCGAAATATCCATTCCGCAGAAAGCAGCTTATTTAAGAGGTATTTTTCTTGAACTTGAGCGCATGTATAATCATGTTAATGATATTGGCGGTATTGCTTTGGATGTGGGCTTTAGCTTTCCGGCAGCGTATGCCTCGCTGATCAAGGAAGCGATCCTGCAATTAAACGAGAAACTTGCCGGGAACAGGTATCTTAAAAAAGTCAATTCCATCGGAGGGATTTCTGCGGATATTGATGAAACTAAAAAGCAGATACTTTTCAGTTCTCTTAAGAAAATAAAAAATGATTTTAACGAATTGGTTAAAATGTTGAATTCCAGTGTTTCTTTTATGGACAGAGTGGATCGTACCGGTGTTTTAATGAGAAAGACTGCCCAGGATTTAGGCGTGGTTGGTTTTATCGCGCGTGCATCAGGTATTCCCACGGATTTAAGAAAATATTTTTTCGGAGTATATAAAGAGGCTGAATTTAAAATGATGACAGAAGAGGGTGGGGATGTCCTGTCAAGGTTGCGGTTGAGATTTTCTGAATTTGTTGAATCCTGCCGGTTGATTGAAGAGTTCACCCGGAAGCTTACCGGGAGCGTGGATAATAAAGTTAATCCGGTATTAAAGCCGGCTAGCGCGCTGGGTTATGCGGAAGGATGGAGAGGGCCTGTTTTGTGTTGGCTTAAAACAGATTCCTGTGGCGTAATTGATAGATGTAAGTTTGTCGATCCTTCAAGCCACAATTGGCAGGGGCTTGCTTATGCAGTGTTAGGAGATATTCTTCCGGATTTCCCGGTTTGTAATAAAAGTTTTGATTTGTCATATTCAGGAAATGACCTGTAAAAATTATGATATATATACTGAAAAATAGGATTTTAAAAGGTATCGTGACTAAGTATATCGGTCCGAGCTTATCTCAAGGGATAGAATCCGCCGGCTTGGAATTAAAATCTTTGATTCAAAAAAAATTTACCAGGTCTTTGCATATACGGCAAATAGATACTGGTTCCTGCGGGGCTTGTGAGTCGGAAATTATTTCAACGAATAACCCGATTTATGATTTGCAGCGATTTGGCATTAATTTCGTAGCTTCGCCGCGCCATGCGGATGCACTTTTAGTAACCGGGGCGGTATCGAGAAATATGCTTTTAGCTTTAAAAAAGACTTACGCCGCTATGCCGGAGCCTAAATTTGTGATTACCTGCGGAGACTGCGCTTTCGATGGAGGATTGTTCAAAGATTCTTATTATGTTTGCCAGGCAGTAAAAGATATATTGCCGGTAGCATTGCATATTCCGGGTTGTCCGCCAAGCCCGCTGGGTATCGTTCAGGCATTATTAACGTTTTTACGGAAGAACACCCAACGCTAAGAGGTGTTGCGTTGGTGTGCCTCTACCGGGCAAGGAGTAGTTTGATGAGCAAGTTTATGATTACGACATTGATGTTGGTCTGTAGTAATATATTTATGACATTTGCCTGGTATGGCCACTTAAAAAATTATAATGATAAACCCTGGATTGTCGCGGCGATAATCAGCTGGGGTATTGCTTTATTCGAATATCTTCTGCAGGTTCCCGCCAATAGAATCGGGCATCAGGTGATGAGCCTCGGGCAGCTTAAAATCCTGCAAGAAGTGATCACTTTATCAGTGTTCGTGCCGTTTTGCATATTTTATATGAAGGAAGGGTTAAAAAAAGACTACCTTTGGGCAGCGCTGTGTATCCTGGCGGCGGCCTTCTTTATGTTCCGTGGGTTATTCGTAAAGGGATAAAAAATTTCTAAAGTAATCTAGCTGCTTAAGAATTTCGCTGCAAATAACTCTCTGAATTTAGATAATTATTGCTATAATAGGATAAGGGCGATATAATTATTTAATATAAATTACGAGAGGATCTGCCTTGGGATTATTTGAGGCTTTCAATCTTCGTTTGCCTAAAATTAAAATCTTTAAAATCTAAATTCCTATGGATATTTTTATGACAGAAGCCTTGAAAGAGGCAAGGATTGGGTCGGCGGAAGGGGGTATCCCGATTGGTTCAGTCCTCGTCTATAAAGGTAAGATTATCGGGCGCGGCCATAACCGGCGGGTACAAAAAGGAAGTGTTATCTTGCATGCCGAGATGGATGCACTGGAAAATGCCGCAAGACAACCGGCACAGGTTTATCGTGAATCAGTTTTGTATACTACGCTTTCGCCCTGCGCGATGTGTAGTGGCGCGATTGTGCTTTATGGCATTCGAAAAGTAGTTATTGGCGAAAATCGCACTTTTCTAGGAGAAGAGAAGTGGCTTGTTTCGCGTGGCGTTCAGGTAGAAGTGTTGCAGAACAATGAATGTATCCGCATAATGACGGATTTTATTACTGCTAAACCGGAATTATGGCATGAAGATATTGGTTTATAGGATTACGGATAATTAATTATAATTAAAAGGAGAGCCCCATGATATTAAGCATAATAATGAGCTTGTTGTGGTGGGCGGTGATTATTTTTATTATTGTCAAATTGTTTTCTGGCGGCCGCAAGAGACATTATTCTTGGTTGCTTCGTGAGCTACCTTTGTGGGAAGAAAAGAATATTATTAATAAAGAACAAGGGGAGGCCGTATTAGGCCTTTATAAACTAAAGAGAGTTGCCCTTAAAAAGAAGATGGATATGGTTAAGATTCTTACTCTGATTGGGGTTATATTTGTAGGTTTAGGAGTTATTTTCTTTGTGGGTTCTAACTGGCAGAGAATACCGGCGCATGCCAGGACGATAATGCTTTTAGCGGTCACCATTGTCACTCTGTATGCAGGCTATGTTTTTAGTTATGAAAAAGAGGGGTTTGCCAATTTAGGTAAAAGTTTATTACTATTAGCGGCACTTCTTTGGGGAGGTTCGATAGCGCTAATCGGGCAAATTTACAATATTCCTACTTCTGACAATTGGTATATCATGCTCCTGTGGGCTTTTCCGATTGTGCCGATTGCGATTTTATTTAAAAATGATTATGTGCACATACTTGCGTCGATTCTGTTGATTATTTGGAATTTTCTTTACAGCAGCAGCAATGACATCGCCAATTATTACTATCCAATATTTATTTTTATTTTAATGTTACCTACGGCGAAGAATTTAATCTCCGGCCGCAGGATTAATATTATGGGTTTAGTTTTGGCAAGTTTTTATTGTTGTTTTAATAAGTATGAGTGGTTAGCGCTTTTAATCAGCGTGGGTTTGTTAGTTTGTTATTTAATCCAAAAAGAAGAACGCGGTTATCTTTATGCTGCGGTTTTTTCGTTTATTTTTTGGAATATTACTTATTTTACCGTAAGGCAATTGTCGTGTAATTTGTATTTTCTTTTGCCCTTTGGATTTATGTTTTATCTGACGTATAAAGATAATATTGAGAAGAATTTGATTTTTTGCCTAGTAGGTTTAATGATTGGAATAAATTTAGCAATATTTTCGGTTTATCAACTGTTTAATTATCCGTTTAATGAATCACAATTTACAATTTTTCAATTATTATCGGGGCTAGTTATTTATTCTGTAGGTATTGTTTCGCGGAATCGAGGGTATTTATTTCCGATAATTTTTAAAATATTTGGTTATTTAGTAACATTTATTTGTGTGTATCTTTTAGCGTTTAAAGCGATATTGGATGTATGGACAGGCGGAGCAAATAACGTGTATTTATTTGGATCTCTGATTTTAGTGGGGCTGATTACTCTGTTTTTGGCAGATGAAAGAAGGTCAGATAATTTTAAGCATAAATCTCGCCGGATAGAATTAGCAGCTCTGGTAGCGGCCTTATTAGGAGGCGTTATTTTATTGGTGAGCCCACATACTATATTTTTAAATATTATCGTGATGAATAGTGTTTTAGTGATTTTTGCTCTGAGTAGTATTTTCTTAGGCGTGGAGCTAAAAAGACCGCCTATTTTTACCCTGGGTATTTTGACTTTTGTCCTATTTATTATTACGCGTTATATTGATGTAACCTGGGCATTAAAAGAGAAGTCTTTGTTCTTTATAGTTGGTGGTTTGGTTATTTTATTTCTCGGTACGTTTTTGGAGAAACAAAGAAGAAAGATTATAGAAAGGATGAAACCAGAATGAGTAAAAAATTTATTTTCATTATGGTGAGTTTTTTATGGATTGCGGTGGCGGTCGGGCTGATCACTTCTAAACAGCAAATTATGCGCCTAGGAAAAACCGTACTTTTAGAGACTGTTCCGGTTGACCCGCGGGATTTTTTAAGGGGGGATTATGTAGTTTTAAGTTATAAAATAAGTACAATCGACTTAACGCAGATTCAAAGTGAAGAGTCTTATTTTAGACGCGGCAGGAGGGTATATGTGAAACTTCAGCCAAGGGGGCAGTTCTGGAATGTTGTTGCAATTAAGACAAAAATGCCCGCTTCCGATAAAGGAATATACTTAAAAGGAAAAGTTGAATTTTGTTATGATAAAAAATTAGGTTTAAATTATGGAATTGAGAGTTATTTTGTTCCGGAAGGTGAAGGTAAGGTCATGGAGAAGGTTATGCAGGGGGATAAGAGCCAGGTAAAGGTTGAAGTTTTGGTGGATACTGCGGGAAATGCAATGATAAAGAAAGTAATTGTGCAATAAATAACGATAGTTTTTTAATCTACATGAAAGTGGCGGATAATTTCTTTTAAGCAAAATAATTACAATGGACAATAAAGAGTTATTAGACAGATTGAATCGAGCCTATATTATGGAAGAGCAAATGACCGGGTTGCTTATCGATCTTTGTCAGCCCGCAGTTTTGCCTGATGATTTATCTAAAGAGGTACGCAAGCGCATAGAAGGCATTCTTTATAGTATTAAGGTGGATACTATCCGTCATAAGAAAGTTGTATTAGAGATAAAAGATAAGATAAAATAACTATGAATCAGAAAACATTGATTGCAAGGTTACGGCAACTTTTAGCGGTAGATAAAAATGCTTTTGATATTTACATTGAATTATCAAAATTAACCCAAGACCAGGATCAACGAAAAGCATTTTCTAGTATTGCAGTTGATGAGAAGCGTCACGTTATGCTAAGCGAAGAGATGTTGTCGCTTTTGGAGAAATAAAAGTTGACTGATAAAAAGCGCAAAATAGAATGGAGCAAGCTTTTTGAAGTCTTTATCGTTCTTCTGGTTATCCCTACCTTTATTTTTTATCTCATTGGACTTTATCTCCCCGCTTTATTAAATTTATCGTATTATTTAATTTTATCACTTTTTGTATTTCAGGCTGCGCTTTCTTACATGTATTCGCTTAGTGCGTTTAAGCGGGAAGAATTCCAGGAGCTTTCTTCAGCAAAACACCGAATAATTCCGAAAACCACTTTTATCGTTAGCGCTTACCTGCCGAATGAAATTGAAGTAGTTGAAGATACCTTGATAAATATTTTAAAACGCGTAAAGCGCCCATCGGATGGGATAGAAGTGGTTTTAGCTTATAATACCCCACATATGGAAGAGATTGAACTGCGTCTGCGGGAACTTGCTTATGAGTGGCCTGAGCTTATACTAGCCAATGCTTATGGCTCAAAGAGCAAGAGTGAAAATCTAAATTATGCTTTAGAAATCGCTTCGGGCGAAATGATTGTGCTTTTGGATGCTGATCATTTGATTTCTGCTGATTGTCTTTCTTTGGCCTGGCGCTGGTTGGACGAGGGGTATGATGTGGTGCAGGGAAGATGCAAAATTCGAAATGGTCCCAGGAGCATCGTTTCATCACTGGTGGAGGTAGAGTTCGAAGCTGTTTATGGGGTTAGCCATTACGCTAAGAGCAAAATTTTTGATTCCACACTTTTTGGCGGCACGAATGGTTATTGGCGAAGCACATTGATTAAAAAAATTAAATTTAAAGAAGATAAATTGACTGAAGATATTGATTCAACCTTACGTGCAATACTTGCTGGGAGCCATATCGTACATGATCGGGGTATTATTTCTTCTGAGCTTGCTCCGGAAACATTCACTGGGTTATGGTTTCAGAGAAAACGTTGGGCACAGGGATGGTTTCAGTGTTCGCTGCAATATCAGCTTCCTATCTTACGATGTAAATATCTTAATATTTTCCAGAAGTTTATGTGGTCGACGTTGTTGGTGTGGAGGGTGGTTTATGACATCTTTGGCCATTTCCTTTTACCAGTTGTATTTGCTTTCTGGATGAGTCGAGGTAAAATAACGTTGCCGATGAATAGTTTTATCTGGTTTACTTTAGTATTTACTTTGTTTAGCGGCCCATTTGAAGCCTTGGTAGCGTATAAGAATTCTTCTTTACCGAGAGCATCAATTTGGCAGTATTTTTATTATGCTTTTTTAACTTTTCCGTATACCATGTTTAAAAATACAATTCAGGTGGTTGCGATTCGGGATGAGCTTTTAGGAAAACGGGAGTGGGTAGTTTCTCAGAGGGAAAAATGATTCGTATAAATCTCAAATTTATTATATTTTTATTTGTAGTTTTATTTATAAGTAGCATAGCTTTTGCGGATGATAACTTTGATGAGTCATTAAGTAAGGCACGAAAGCTGGTTGAAGAAAAATCTTATACGGCAGCGCTGGAGGCGTATTCTCAGATTAGCGAAGGATTGCATCGGGATCCCGGTTTGGTTATAGAATGGGCACGAGTATATACTTATGCGGATAAACATATGGAAGCGATAAAACTTTTTGAGCAGATACGTGCGATGTATCCGCAACGTTCTGCGGAGATAATTCGAGAGTTGGCGGATCAATATAAATGGAGTAGCCAGGTACCTAAAGCAATAGATGTGTACAATGAAGGGTTGGTTTTAAAAGTTAAAGACTTACAGATATTTCTCGGGTTAGCCGAAGCGCTTTTTATGAGTAATCAAAAAAGTAAATCTTTACAAATATATGATGCGGCGCTTGTGCGTTGGCCGGATAATTTAGATGCTCTTCTTGGCAAGGCCAATGTTTTGAGTTTTAGCGATAAACTTGAGGAGTCTTTTACGTTATATCAAAAAGTTCTCGACAAGGATCCGGGTAATCTTACCGCGCTTAATTCTCAAGCTAGAGTTTTAGTTTGGCAGGGGTATTACCGTAAAGGGATTAGTCGCTACAAACAGATATTGAAGCATTATCCTAAGAATCCGGATGCAATAGAGGGCATTGCTTTCGGTTTGCATTGGCTCGGTGATGATGCCGGTGCCGTGGATAGAATTAAGGAGCTTTTTGAATTTGAGCCTAACCGTAAAGAGGCACAGGACCTCTATGCGCAGATTAAGAACTCGCGATTTTTATTTGTTAGGCCCTACGGGCGTTTTACGAATGATTCTACACCGCAAACAGTTACTACGGAGGGGTTGCGTTCCGGATCGCACCCGAATTATTCCACTACTATCGATGGAATTTATGAACATCAGATTTTACGGAAGAAAGGTTCTCTTGCGCCAACTATAGGGGCAAATCGCGGGGGCGTGGGTTTAGGTAAGACTTTTGGGGATACTTATGAGTTCCACTCTTTTTTGTATGGGACGCATTTTACTAAAGTTGATTTTAATCCTTTGACGACGAATACATGGTTTACGTTTAAACCGGATGATTATTGGCGTTTTGATCTTGCTTATGATCGGGAAACCTTCGACGACAATGATGCCGCCGTTAATAAGATTATAACAAATAGCCCGTCAATCTCTGTGGATTTTAGGCCGAATCGTTATTGGTTATTTAGTGCAAAATATAAACGGAGTTATTTTAGCGACGATAATTTACAGAATCAAGCTTTTGGGAAAATTGAATATCGTCTTTCGCAAAAACCTTACGTTAAATTATTTTATAACTATTATTATTCCGTATGGGCACAACCAGATTTATATCATGGCTATTTTGATCCCCGTTCGATTAGCTCGCATGCATTGGGATTATATACTGGTGTAGATCTTACTAAAAAATTATTTATCGAAACTAAGGCTTCCGGAGGCTATGAATTCCAGCGCAAGCCGAATGCTCAGGCTGAGGAATCAAATCATCCGACTTGTTATCTTGCCGCGAGTCTTAATTATCGCTTGGCGGATAACTGGCTACTTTCCACTTCAGGTGATTTTTTTACGACTTGGCCAGATCATGGCCAGCGTTCTTATCAGAAAAGAGGCGTTTATTTAAGTATTACTTATAACTTTGGAGTCAACCCGGGCACCTTACGTGACGCAACTCGGCCGTATCGTGTGACGGGAGGATAATTGCTGGTGGTAGAATCTGGATCTGTAGTTTACCGTTGTTGTTTAGTTGCAATATTGAATGTATAAAATATGAAAATAATAAAAAAACTAGTTATTGCCTGTGGAATAATTTTTCTTACTCTTGCAATTTTATTGGTTGCTAGTTTTGTGGTCATAAAACGTTTAAAAATCAAGGAAATTGTCGAGCGTCAAATCGAACAAAGTATTGGAATTAATGTTTCCATAGAAAAAATAGAATTTTCTCCGCTGCTTGCGCATGTTTGGGCAAGCGGCATAACGATACATAATCCCGCTGATTTTCAAGAGGATGAGCTCGCTTATATTGATGCGCTGCACCTCGTATTTGATCCTATCGAAATTATTACCAGCAAAAAACCGAATATTTACCTTTTAGGGCTGGATCTTAAGCGCTTGAATATCATAAAAAATAAAGAGGGCAAAGTTAATATAGAAGAGATTAATCCTCTTAAGGATAAGGATGCGGCGATTAAGAATAAAACTCTTTTTTATTTTGATGTGTTAGTGTTAGGTGTTGGCAGTGTCCGCTTTGCTGATTATAGCGGGCCGGATAAAAAGGAACATTTCTATCCCATCGGCATAAAGAATGCGGTGTTCGTTAATCTTAAAGATGAGCAAGATGTCGTTAGGATGATTGTTTCTAAGGCAATCGAGAATACGGATATCGGTAAATTAATTAACTTAAAGATTGTTCCGGTGGTTTCTGGAATTAATGATACTTTTGTTTCGGCTTGGGGCACGGTTAAAACCGGAACAAAAAGTGTTGGGGGGATTATTGTGTTACCGTTTAAATTACTTTTTGGAAAAAATTAAGATAAATAAAGCAGGCTGCCTACGATGATTGGAAAAATTGATTTAGATTATTCTCTGCCGAAAACTCTTTGTGTTCGATTAAAGGGAGATTGGTTAATTGCTTCCGAAATCCCTAAGAGTAATGAGGTTATCGCGCAGATTACTCAAACTAAAGATATTGGACAGCTTACTTTTGACACTTCCGAAGTAGATAAATGGGATAGCGCAATGGTGGCTTTTTTATTTTATTTAATTAGAGGGTGTGAGCATAAAAATATTAAAGTTAACTTTCAGAAGTTACCGCCAGGCGCGCAGAAGTTATTAATCCTGGCTTTAAAAGTTAACGAAAATGCTTCTATAGATAAAGCCGAAGATGGGTCGTTTTTTACCAGGGTGGCGGATAAAGTTTTAAAGCGTTTGGATGGCATGTTGTCGTTGGTTAATTTTTTAGGTGAAATTGCGATTGCCTTTAGCCGTTTAATTACGGGCCGCGTCTATTTTCGTTGGGATGAATTTATGGTAATTCTGCAGCGTTGCGGAGCGGATGCTTTGCTGCTGGTTTCATTAATTAGCGTATTAGTCGGTATAATCCTGGCTTTTATCGGGGCGACTCAACTTGAGTTGTTTGGAGCGCAGATTTATATCGCGAATATTGTGGGCATCGGAATGGTTCGGGTCATGGGGGCAATGATGGCTTCAATCTTAATGGCCGGCCGCACCGGAGCTTCATTTGCGGCGGAATTGGGCCTGATGCAAACCAATGAAGAGATTGATGCTTTAAGAACCTTAGGTGTGTCTCCGGTTGAATTCTTAGTTATACCGCGTATTCTGGCATTAGTAATTATGATGCCGCTATTAACTCTTTATGCGGATTTGATGGGCATCTTAGGCGGTTTTATTGTGAGCACGGGTTTGTTGGGGCTTAATTCAGTAGAGTATTGGCAGCATACTCAGTCCTCAATAACATTGAGTAATCTTTGGGTAGGGCTTATTCACAGTTTTGTTTTTGGCGTAATTATTGCGGTTGCCGGATGTTTCCGCGGAATGCAATGTAAGAGAAGCGCGGTAGCAGTAGGCGAAGCAACTACCTCTGCCGTGGTGAGTGCGATTATCAGTATTGTGATTGCCACTGCGATTATTACCTATGTTTGTCAGGTTCTAGGAGTGTAATTAATGGAAGAATCCGCAAAGCCAATTATTCAAGTAAAGAATCTTGATCTAAGCTATGGTGATTATCCGGTAATGCGCAATCTTAACTTTAGCGTAAATAAAGGTGATATTTTTATAGTGATGGGCGTAAGTGGATGCGGTAAAAGTACCTTGCTTAAATCTTTGATTGGCCTTCAGGAGCCGTCTGCAGGAGAGGTCTTGTATAACGGAATAAATTTCTGGGCTCAGGATGAAATAACTCAGCAGAATATTATGCGCGGCTTCGGAGTTCTGTATCAGGGTGGCGCTTTGTGGAGTTCTTTTACTCTGGGAGAGAATGTCGCGCTTCCGCTGCAGTTATATTCAAATTTGTCTGTCGGCCAGATTCGGGAGGTAGTAGAGTTAAAGTTGGCTTTAGTCGGGCTTTCCGGTTATGGGGATTTTTATCCTGCGCAAATTAGCGGCGGTATGCGTAAGCGAGCGGCTTTGGCACGGGCAATTGCTTTAGATCCTGAGATAATTTTTTTTGATGAACCTTCTGCCGGACTTGATCCGATAAGCTCGCGCATGCTTGATGATTTAATTTTACAGTTAAGAGATACCTTAGGTGCGACGATTGTGGTGGTTAGCCATGAACTGGCCAGTATTTTTGCCGTAGGTGATCAGGCAGTGTTTTTGGACACAGAAAGTAAAAGTATGATTACTGTCGGTTCACCTAAAGAGCTGTTAGCTAATTCTAAGGATTCTAGGGTAATTCAATTTTTAACCAGAGGAGTTAAATAGCGATGAGAAAAGCAAATAAAACTAAAATTGGCGCATTTGTCGTTGGGGCGGTAGTTTTACTTTTGGCAGCGATATTAGTTTTTGGTTCAGGGAGTCTTTTTAAACAATCGGATAAATATATCGTATACTTTAATGGTTCAGTTAAAGGCCTCTCAGTTGGAGCGCCGGTAATTTTTAGAGGAGTACAAATTGGCAATGTTGACAGTATTGATTTGGTTTATGATAAAGAAACTAAAAACGTATTGATTGGTGTGGTCATTGACGTAGAGCTGGCGCGGGTTAAGGGCATTCCGGAACAGCTTGGTTACCCGGATTATGCCCAATTTGTTCAGCAGGGATTGCGGGCTAAGCTTGAGATACAGAATTTTGTCACCGTTCAACTAATGTTGGGGCTTGATTTTTATCCAGATGATCCAGAGAAGTTATATCATCTTGCCAAGAATTATCCCGAATTGCCGGCGCTGCCGATTTCACCGGATATTTTTGAGATTATGAATGAAGTGCCGATTAAAGATATTACTGCTAATTTGGCGCAGGTAGTGACCGGAATAAACCGGCTGGTAAATTCAAAAGGTATTATGGACTTAGATAAAACCTTAGCGGAGATAACTAAATTTGCGCGCTCTTTTGGTTTGTTAGTTGAGTATCTTGAGTTGCATCCGGAGGCACTTTTAAAGGGTAAGCCAATCATTAAAGGAGAATAAGATGAAACAAACCAGATTTTTGTATTTGTTTTTAGTAATTTTGTTGGTTTTTGTTTTTAGCGGGTGTTTATCTATTTCGAACAGTCCGTCGCCCAGGTTTTATACGTTGCGTTTAATAAATAATGTTGAGGAAAGTAAAAAATTTGATATTGCTTCAAAAGTAATTATCGGAATCGGCCCTATTGAAATTCCAGAATACCAAAACCGGCCACAGATTGTTACTCGGAATTCAGACGGTAGGCTCATCTTTGCTCAATTTGAACGCTGGGGGGAAGCATTGGATTCAGCAGTGGCGCGTATAATTTTAGAAAACCTGACGGTGATGTTGCCGCAAGCGGAGTTTCAGGTATTTCCCTGTAACTTTGCTATTCCGCTGGATTATCAGGTGCTTGTTAGCGTCATACAATTAGAAAGCCGGTTGGATAAAGATATATTTCTTGTTGCGCAATGGACAGTTATCGATTCTAAAACTAAAAAAATGCTCTTGACGAAAAGATCAGAGATTCGTCAAGCGGTTAATCCGCATAATTATTCGGGCCTGGTTTTAGCTTTAAGCAGGACGGTCACACTGTTAAGCGGTGAAATTGCCGAAAATTTATCAGAGCTGTCAAAGCAATCTAAAGTAAAAGACAGTTCACTACAGTAATATACTTTTTAAAATAAATTATTTTTATTATAAGATTTATAAGTTTAACTTTCGTGTTTTTTAATTTGCAATACTTACGGCAATTGTTCCGCCCATCTTAATTCTGAATAACAATAAAAAGGTTTGTTAAAAAATGGCGTTAATCAGTTTACAGGAAATCAGCCTTAGCTTTAGCGGGCCGCGTATTTTCGATCGCATAAATTTGCAGTTAGAGGATAATGAACGCATTGCTTTGCTTGGCCGAAATGGCGCGGGTAAAACGACGTTAATGAAGGTGCTCTGTGGCCAACAAAAAGTTGACAGCGGTAACGTTATTGTGCAAAAAGGAATTCAGGTGGCGCATTTGCCACAAGAGGTGCCTGCGGATATTACGGGGACTGTTTTTGATATTGTTCTTTCCGGCCTCGGGTCACGCGGCGAACTAATCAGTCAACATCACCATCTTGCCCATCGTTTACAAACTGAGCAGACTCCTCAGCTATTAAAACAATTAGATGCATTGCAGGATAAGCTTAATCATACCGATAGCTGGGATGTGAATAATCAAGTTGAAGAAGCGATCAGCAAGATGAAGCTTGATGGCGATAGTGATTTTACCAGCTTATCCGGCGGGCAAAAACGCCGGGCACTTTTGGCCAGGGCCCTGGTGCTTAAGCCGGAGGTTCTCTTGCTGGATGAGCCGACTAATCATTTAGATATTGATTCCATGCTTTGGCTGGAAGGATTTTTGTTGAATTATCCAGGCACGGTTTTTTTTGTTACGCATGACCGGATGTTTATGACTCGCTTGGCGACCAGGATTCTTGAGCTTGATCGGGGTAAAATATTCAGTTGGGCATGTGATTATAAAATATTTCTACAACGTAAACAAGCTGCTTTAGATATGGAGGAAGCGCGTTGGGATCATTTTGATAAAAAGCTAGCCGACGAAGAAATTTGGATTCGTAAAGGAGTTAAGGCTCGGCGTTGTCGTAACGAAGGCCGGGTTAAGGCGCTGGAGCGTTTGCGGGAAGAAAAGAAAAAACAACGTAAGGCAATCGGCCAGATTAGTGTGCGGGCGCAGAAAGTTGATCCTTCCGGTCATCGGGTGGTAAAGATCGCGCAGCTTGGGTTTGCTTATGGGGAAAAATGTTTAGTTAAGGATTTCACCGCTCAAATAATGCGCGGTGATAAAATCGGCGTGATCGGGCCTAATGGCAGCGGTAAGACAACCTTATTGCGCCTTTTGTTAGGAGAGCTTGCGCCTCAACGAGGCAAAGTAACTCTAGGGACGAATTTGCAGATTGCTTATTACGATCAGCTGCGCGCGCAATTGGATGAAGAGGCAACGGTGGCTCAGAATATTAATGGAGAATCCGATACTATTATGATTAACGGTAAGCCTAAGCATATTATCGGATATTTGCAGGATTTTCTTTTTACTCCTGACCGGGCGCGCACGCCGGTTAAGGTTCTCTCGGGCGGTGAACGTAACCGCCTTATTCTGGCGCGGATTTTTTCTAAGC
>Ga0247842_10002507_pt1 | contig 27040 bp, 23 predicted proteins | sample LaCruzMarch2015__3_FD_192411 | JGI IMG/M metagenome (GOLD analysis project Ga0247842, IMG submission 192411) | Freshwater microbial communities from meromictic Lake La Cruz, Castile-La Mancha, Spain - LaCruzMarch2015_19m | ecosystem: Environmental > Aquatic > Freshwater > Lake | place: Spain...
GCTGGGAATAGATCACTCCACCCGTTTCACGGGGCCGTGGCCGGCTAAGACACTCTCATCCCTGTTTGCCGCCGCGGATGTAGTGGTCTCCCCGCGCACGCAGGGCGACAATACTCCCATGAAGATCTACTCCTGTCTCGACTCCGGGAAGGCGGTTCTGGCCACCGATATGCCTGCACACACACAGGTTCTCTCCGCTGACGTCGCGATGCTGGCCATGCCGGAGCCGGCCGCCTTTGCCGCCGCAATGCTGCGGCTGGCAACAGATCCGGAACTGCGAGCCGCGCTCGGGCAGAAAGGCAAACAACTTGCGATGAAGGAATACTCCTTCGATGCATTCAGGCGCAAGGCGACCGGGTTCTACAAAGAAATAGCGGCGCAAACCAAGAGCGCAACCGCGGTTGCATGAGAAGTTATCGCCCGCGCTGCACAAGTCACTGGGCAGGAATCTTGGAATACGGGATCTTGAGGTTATACTGCTCGGCTATCGTATTACGCTGCTGCAGGAATTCGGCATTCCGCGTGCGGGTATACTCACCCATGAGACTGTAGATCTTCTGCCACGCCCAGCGTGTTCTGATGTCTTCGTTCCACTCGGGCGTTTTCCCGAGATCCAGGTTGAAGACCATGTCGCATTCGGCGTCACCGGCCCTGCCTGTGATCTGGAATACCATCTGATCCAGGTTCTTCGGATAGCGACAGAACAGCACGAGGGACCGGTCAAGATAGAGGTTGCTGGGCAATGAAGGTAATGCCTCGCAGTTGTTCGCGGCGGCGAAAACGACACCAACATCAGTCAAAACCGGCCGCGAAATGCCGCGCATTCTTCCTTCCACCGCGGCCGGGATGTCCCAACGGCCACTCGTTACGACGAAAGAATCACCACGGTTGCGATAGCTGACCATATCCAGCAGGTAGACATTGGCCTGTCCTATGGTTCCCATCGTGAAGATGGACAGCGCACCCTTGTTGTTCCGGCTGAATTCCTCGATGATGCTGGAGCTGTCGGTTTCCCCGACGGTCGGCAGGCCATCGCTGATCATGAGAGCCACAAGCGGACGTCCGGTTACGCGCTTTTCCTCCAGCAGCGCGCGCAGTGACCCGTACACATCGGTATCACCATGCGATTTCATTCCATCGATGAACTCCTGGGCCTTTCCAAGTGCCGCCGGATCCGGGGCGGTCCAATCCGGGAAACACCGCTCAACGCGGTCACTGAAGCCGACGATATTGAAGCGGTCGCCGGGGTTGATGCAAGCCAGGGCATTCGACCACCCGGTCCTGCAGAAATGCAGCCGTTGTTCCGTAATGCTCGCGGAGCAATCCTGCACCAGGAGAATGTCCTTGGGTAGAATCGGCAGGACTTCCGAACCAATGCGGCGGACATTGATGACGCAGTATCCGTAAGGCTCGTCACGCGACACATACTTCCTTGCCTCAACTGTCAGGTATTTCTCCAGCCGCTTGCGCTTGCCTTCATTCCCGTCCACAGTAATCCTGTTGACCGCATCGGCGGGCTCAATGGTTCCCGCAAGAATGTATGCCAAACCACCGCCGCCACCCTCTCCTGTCGGCGCCTTGCTGAGATCAAGCTGACTGAAGTCAAGGTTGCCAGGCATATTGCCGACCGCCGCGGCGCTCTTGACGGCCGCGGTCCGGTCAGCCTGGTAAACCAGGTCGGCCGCATTCGGCACTCGGGGAACAACCGGTATCATCCGCCGTGGCAATCGCGGAAGCGATTCGCCGACAAGCATCTTGTTGATCATGAGGATTTCCTGTCTGGGCTGCCAAGACGGCTGGGCGATGGTCTGGCCCGGTTTCCTGTCGGGCGACTTCACACCTTCCAGACCCAAGGTGCCAGGGGGCAATCTCGGTTCAATAATCGATTTGTCCACCCGTTCAGTATCCCTGGCAGCCTCCGCCGGGAGATCGGTTCTCACGAGCGGTTTCACCGGTTTCTCCACCGCGCGCTCCACCAGTGTGGGCAGTGGTGTCACTTCGTTCAGAATTATCTGTCGCGTCCGTTCCCGCACCACGGCATGCGTGGTGAATTTCAGCGGCAGATAGGGGAAGTACCACGCAACCAGGATGTGGGCAACCAGCGACAACCCCAGCGCCACAAAGCCGGCCTGTTTGCGCCTGCGCTGGATCTGAGACAGAATTTCCTCGAATGCCGATTCCTTCTCGACGGGTTCAGTTTGTTCGCGTCTTGTCATTGAACACCTGTTATCGCGGTTGCTGTTTGTTCAACCTGCTTTCGGGATATCGATCCGCAAGTTCCTTGAATGCCTTCGCGCTCTCCTCGTTCCTTCCCAGAACATTCAGAATCCCGCCGGCCTCGGAAAGGCATTCCGGTACAAGGACAGGATCATCAAAGAGAACAGCCACGCTCATGAAGTACTTGACGGCCTCCGCGGCACTACCCTGCTCCTTCAGGACCCTGCCGATCCCGGCATACGACCGCACCCTTATGGTCAGCGCCTTGTCGTCGGAGGCCAGCCTCGCCGCCTCCTCGAAATGCTTCCTGGCATTGACGTATTCCTTCGCCCGGAATTCAATCTCGCCCAGCCGCCAGGCCGATTCCGGACGGCACTCCAGGTTGCCCGGTATCGCCAGTGCCTTCTCGAGGACCACCCTGGCCTCATTGGTCTTCCCCTGTTCCACAAACACTCGACCGGCAAAGCAGAAACCGGTCTGTTTCCAGGAATCGCTTTCACCATTGTCCGAAAGCAATATGGCCGCCTCCAGGGCCTTGCCCAGCTCGCGCTTGCTCAACTGGTACTCGGAAAGCCAGGAAAGAAGGGAAGATGGTATCTTCCCGCCCACCGGTGAAGATACGAGCGGTGTCAGCAGCGATGCGGATTCATCCGGTTTCCCGGTCTTCTGCAGGACGAGAGCAAGTTGAAACTGGATGCGCTTTTCCAGATCCGCATTTGGCTTCAAGTCCAGCGCCTTCCTCAGCTCCTTCTCGGCATCCTGGCTCTTTGCACTGCCGTCAAGCAGTACACCAAGCCAGTACCTGGAATCGGCGGCAAATCGCGTGGCCGCGTTCCTGCCCAGGAGGTCTCGCAGTGTCGCAGTCGCCTGCTCGTCCCTGCGGAGGGATACCTCGCCCATCGCCTTCTGGTAGAGAGCCTCTTCCACCAGAGGGCTGGCGGGATACTTCAGGCACACCGCGCCCCAGTCGCGCACGGCCTCTTCGTTCTTGCCGCCCTTGCCGCGGCAAATTGCCGACGCAAACAGCGCCTGGGCTGCTATCTCGCTGGAGGAATAGCGACTGGCAACGTTGCCGAACACATCAGCGGCCTGCAGGTATTCCCCCCGTTTCTGCAGCAGGTGCCCCAGCCGGTATCCGGCATCTGGTGCAAGATCAGAATCCGGAAACTGTTCCAGGACAAGACGGTAGTACTGTATTGAGCCCGCTTCATCCTTGATGGCCATGCAGGATTCAGCCATCAACCAATAGAGATCCTTGCGGATGGCTGGTTCAGGATTCAGCGCCTTCGCATTGTCAATGGCATCCTGGAAACGGCCGGCCTTGTATAACGAGACCACATTCTCGTAAGCTGCCGGACCGGCGTAGCGACCCGTCGGGAACTTCGAGAGCAACTCGGTGTAAACCTGCGCGGCTTCGGCCGGCTTCATCAACTGACGCAGGCAGTTGGCCTTGAGGTAGAACCATTCCTCCAGGGAACCGCTGTTCTCCGCCGGCACTGCCGCGGCTGTGGCCTCCGTGGCCAGCCGCAGCGCGTCAGCAGGCAACTGCGAATAGAACAGGGCCCAGGCCCTTGGAAGCCTGGCCTCTGCCACCCGGGAATCGGCGGGATACAGCTGAAACAGCTTTGCAAAAGCCCCCGCGCTTTGCGCGTAGCTCTTCCTCCTGAAATAGATTCCTCCGAGTTGAAACCATGCTTCAGCGCTGAGCCGCGCCGACGCCTCATTCGTTGCAATCGCCTGGAAAAGTTCCTCCGCCCTGGCCTGGCCGTCGGTTTCAGCGGCGCGCAATCCGCCGAGTTCGAGCATCGCATAGGAGCGGAAAGACGTACCGGCATAGTCGCGGATGATGCGCTCGTATACCGCGACGGCTTCCGCTTTCTTCCCTGACTTGCCCAGCGCTGAACCTGTCAGGTACAGGGCCGAAGCCGCCAGTTCCGGCGGTGGCTGGGCTGCAAGGATCGATGACAGCAGCGCCAGGAGATCATCATTCCTGCCCTCCACCGCCAGCATCTCGGCCCGGCGCAGCGCTGACTTGAAACGATACTGGCTTGAAGGATAATTGTTTTCCACCAGACAATAGTATCCCACCGCTTTGAGGAGATCCTTCTTCCGGCGGTAACATTCTCCTATCCGGTAGGTGATTTCATCCGCCTTCGGATGATTTGTGGCTGAGTCCAGCGCGAACTGGTATTCCCGGATGGCCATTTCGTACATGTCACGATCATAAAGGCCATCCGCCAGCTGCAGTTGGTCGTCAATGTTAAGACTGGCGGCCGGCGCGCTCGACACCAGGCAGAACAGCAAGACAGCCATCGCGGACCTGAGCCGGAACAATTCAGATGGAACCGCGGACAAACGCGGACGTACACTGACATCGTTCCGGCTGAGCTTCATTTTGCTGCCTTTTCATCACCGGGGCCAGTCGCAAAGGAGATATTCCAGATGTCGTTGGCCCTGCAGAGATCAAGGACATGGATAAGACGCTGGTAACTTGTGTCGCCGTCAGCCCGGATCAGCACCGGTTGCCCGGGAAAACCCGTTTTGGGATCAACCACCTGCCTCAGCAGCGAAGACAACTCCGGATCACTGAATTTGCGGCCGTTGACCGTCACTTCTCCGCTCTTCCTGAGGTTCAGAATGATCTCGCCCGGCAAACGCTGTTCCACCTGTGCCGTGGCTGCCGTGGGCAGCTTGATGTCGATTTCCGTTTCCCACTGCATGTAGATCTGCATTGTGACGAAGAAGCACAGCAGGAAAAGCATAATATCAATCATCGGCGCGATCTGAAATCCCACCGTGTCTGGTTTATACCTGCCCCGGAAATTCATGAACGTCTCCCTTTCAGGAATGCCGTGAGAATCTCGCTTGCAGCCGATTCCAGCCTGGATACCAGCCGGGACGCCCGGTTGCGGAAGTAGCCGTAAAAAGCCATCGCAGGAATACCGATCAGCAGTCCGCCGGCGGTCGCAAACAACGCCTCGGCCACACCGGAGGCCAGTAGCATCGGCTTTGCCTTGGCTGCATCAAGCGCAACCGCGTTGAAGGCATTGAACATGCCGAATATCGACCCGAGCAATCCCACCATCGGCGAGAGAATCGCCAGGTCGAGCAGGTACTGCGGCTGGATCTGTATTTCAGAACCCTGCCTGATGCCCTCGGATTCAAGCATTTCCTTCAGCATGGCCCCGCCCTGCTCAGGTGCCGCTTCCATGTGGTCAAGCCCTGCCAGCACCACTTCGGCCAGCGGACACGGCTTTTCCACGCACAGCTCGCGCACCTCTTTCCATTCGCCACCACGGATCTTGGCAACCACCTTCCTGCGGAAGGAAACCGGGGCCACCTGGTCTTCGCGCATGACCACGAAGTAGTAGATCACCAGCGCTACGCCCAGGACCGACATGGCAGACAGCACATACATCATGAAGCCGCCTTTTTCGAAGATATAGCCGAGAGATAAACGCGTGGCAGCCCCTTGCGCCGCCGGCTCAGCGGCAGATGCCGCCGTAGCGACCAATCCGACGCACACTGCGACCAGCAATCCAACCAACCAGAGCTTCTTTCTCGCGGACATCTTGTTCTCCTCCTTGACTGTGGTCCCGTTCATTTAACTTCGTACGCCAAACATCAAACTGCCAAAGGGTACTTCACGCCCATAAGCCGCGACACAGCTTCACTGTAGCCCTTGCGTTTCATGGTAGCTAATCTGCGCGAGGCCAGCAAGCGCGATTTCAATCCCCTGAGATCAAGGCCGGCCGGTGCGCCCAGATGCTTCTTGGCCGCCACAGCCTTTCGCGGATCAATGCCTTCCAAGTCGCTGAGATTCTCCTTCACAAAACGATAGGCATCCCGGAACGGCATTCCTTTCCCGACGAGATCAAGCGCGCGGTCCGTTGCGAATACGCCCGGTGTGAATCCAACCATCAGGTTGTCCGTGTGTACGACCAACCCGCTCACCAGCAGCTTCATTATGCGGAGGCTGGCTCTGGTGGCGGCAATTCCACTGACAAATGGCTGCTTGGTTTCCTGGAGATCGCGGTTGTAACCGCCTGGCAGCGCCCGCACGATACCGGCAACACAGGCCTCCTGCGCGAGTACAACCGCAGCCTTGGCCCGCACAAGTTCAAGAACGTCAGGATTGTTCTTCTGCGGCATTATGCTGCTCCCGGTGCCGAACTCCCGCGGAAAAGAAAAATAGTCAAATTCCGGCATGGTGTACACGATCAGGTCCTGGGCCAGCCGCGAAATAGAAAGCATCACCTGCCCGCACGCGGACAGCACCAGCGCCTCCACTTTGCCCCGGGCGTTATTGGCATAGAGCACATTATGGACAGGCCGGTTGAAGCCGAGCAGCCTCGCGGTAAGATTGCGATCGATGGGAAGAGGGACTCCGTAGCTGGCCGCCGAGCCAAGCGGACACTGATCGTTGAGTTCATAGACGGCGGTCAGGAGCACCACATCGTCCAGCAGGCTCTCCGCGTATGCGGAAAGCCACAACCCGACGGAACTGGGCATGGCCGGCTGCATATGGGTCCGGCCAACCATCGGCACAAGCCGGTGCTTTTGGGCAAAGGCGAGCAGGACGCCGGCAAGATCGAGCGCTTCACCGATTGTACAAAGCAATTGCTCCTTCGCGAACAGGCGAAGATCGACAGCCACCTGGTCGTTCCGGCTGCGGCCCGTGTGCACTTTCCTTCCAAGCTCGCCAAGTCGCCTGGTAAGCTCGCTTTCAATAGCCATGTGCACATCCTGATCCCGCAGGGTTATCCGGAACTCACCACGACCGGCTTTGGCCATAATGCGCGCCAGTTCCGCTACCACTTTCTTCGCCGCGGCCTTTGTGAAGACCGGCGGATTGACCGGCATCCTTGACAGCATAGTCACATGCGCTGCGGTGCCGATGCAATCGGCCACGGCAAGAAGAAGGTCGGTTTCAGGATCATTACCGACGGTAAATTCAAGAACCTCAGCATCCACATTCCCGACAGTAGTCTTGCAGGCATTACCCGAGTTTGTCATTTGTCTTCCAATCCTCCAACGGGAATTCTATTTGCGCCGGTATTATCCGCACCACTCACCTGTTTCTCGACGCGGTCAATATACCTTTGAATCTCGGATCGTTCAAGCTCGTCGAGCGGGACCTTGCCGGCTTTGACGCCGGGCTCCCGACCCTCATGCCTTGCCTCGATTTCGTCCACATATTTCTTACGGTCCATTACAACTGTTTCGAGCCGTTGCCTGGCCGCGTCGGCTTCCGCCAGCAAGGCAAGCAACTTCGCGTCATGCCTGCGATTCTTCAGGGCTTCCAGAAAGACACAGTACTTCTCAACGGCATCAAGCAACTCCGGCGATCCGGCGCCCGCAGACAACCTGATTTGGGTTGCCTTTGTCACGCAAAAAGCGGGAAGCCAATCCTTCTCCTTCATCGCCACAAGATCCTTCATCTCGATAACCATGGACATATTAGTGTCGACAGGAATCCCGAGTTCCAGTGCCCGGATCGCAAGCTGATCCTTGAGCATCTCAACCGCTAATGCCGATGACGCCCCCGTGTCGGCAATGACAAGGCGTTCCCCATCAAGCCTTGCCTGCCAAATCCCGTCCAAAACCTCAACCGTTCGACAGTCCGGGAACAGGGTCGCAATCCATTCCGCTGATACCGCATCACCCGATGCCAGTCGCGAAAAGAGCATTTCAATGCATTTCGCGCTGTCGGGCAGCGACAGAAGCCATTCAACAGCCGCAGTGGATATGGCCTTTTCCATCGAGCGACCATCCGGAAGAACATGCCATTTCACCACGCTGCTGAATGGAGGCAGAGCGCCAGCCCGGCCCCAGTTCATGACGATCCGTCTGTCCCTTGATTTCAGCGCCGGATCCAGGTTGTGTGCCAGTCCTGTCGAAAACCACGCTGGAACCGCCGGCACCCGGCGAACTTCCGGCCGTGAAGATTTTGCCTGCGCCACCGTCTGCCCATCCAGAAGCAGGGAGCAGAAGACTTCCAGGACTTCTTCCCAGTCAATTGCCTCAGGATTTTCTATGAGCAGCTTCTGGACAAATATCCCTTTTGAAAACCCGGCAATGTGTTGTACACGGCCTGACTGATACCGGTCACCGGCATCGACCACAATACGGAATTCCCGCTCCCTGAAATCCATCTTTATCCGCAGAATCCGTTCGGCTTTTTCTGCCACTTCGTCGGACCATCTGGAAATGGGGATAAGTTGCGTGGTGTTGGTCCCGACAATGACAAACCGCCGTGACGGACTATGCACGGTCTTGATTGTCTGCGCTGACAAGGCTGTGGCAAGCCCCGCGAAGAGCAAAGCGAGAAAGAAACTCGTCTTCAAGGAAGAACCCTTCTCTGAAACAGCGCAAAACGGAATTACCTGGCGCCGGAGACGGTGACAGTGATCAATCCATCCTCAATCTTCGCATCCGTGATCTTTGAAACAATGGCCTTTTCCCTCGGCATGTCATCAAAAATTCCCAGGGTATTGTCCGCGACCTTCTGCACCAGCGGTCCAACCATAGGCAGGTGACCGATCTTTGCGCCGGTTACGGCAAACCTGTTACTGACCATGCCGCACGATACGTCCCGCGAATACGAAATTGCCCGGACATTCACCCTCTTCTGGAAAAGCAGGAAAGAGTATGGCCCTCTTGTTCCAACGATCCTCAGAGTGCATCTCTTCGGACTCAATTTGACGGTCATCGATCTGAAACCCGACCTGGCCGGTAACGACGAGATCCATGCATTGATGTCCTGTTCTTTCATTGCCGGATGCGTGTACGGTTCACTGCCGGATACAGCCATAGCCTGGAGTCTGTTGAGACTTGCATCGACCAGGTCCCGTTTGCCCTTCTCGGCATCGCTCCCGGTAAAGGGTTTCGCGGGCCAGAGCAACAATGCGACCAGTCCGGCGGCGACAAGCACCATCGCCAATGCAACCGCGTACAGCCCGTTCTTCGTGCTCTCGACCTGCTGGTCCAAGCCTATCTCTTCTCGCACCCTTGTGAGATCAAGTTTCACCCCGCACCTGACACAGAACAGGCGTCCAAGGTCATTTGGATAACCGCACTCACAATATGTCTTCATATGTTCCGGTCAGGAATTCTTTTTGCCGACCGCCTTGGCGGCAGGCTTGCTGTCTGTCGACCCTGAACTCTTCTTCTCTACGGACGACCCGGTTCTATCTGCCGACTGCGCTTTCTTGTAGGTCTCGCTGCGATAATCCGTCGTATAGAAGCCGCTGCCCTTGAAAATGAGTCCTCCACCGGCGCCAAGGAGTCTCTTCACCTTGTGCTTGCACTTCGGACACCGCTTCAGGAGCGGCGCTGAAATGCCCTGGAACTTTTCAAAGCTATTTCCGCAATGTTCACATTCATATTCGTAAGTCGGCATGAAACCCTCCTTGAATCCGCCAAACTCGATCATTATGTCATATTTCCAGCCCTTGTCAATCAGCCTGCGCCGGATCCACGGTAATCCCAGGGAAGTTGTCTTCTCCTGCCCCCCCCTTTTCTGCCGCACCCGCCACTCATTTTTGTCGCTGCAAGGATATATCAAGGAATTATGCGTGCATTCGGGCGTTGACGCGTCAGGAAGAATCGATGACAATTAGATCCCAACGTATGAAAACTTGGGCCGCCATCGGATTACCTGTTCTATTCTTTCTTTCGATCGTTGTGGTTTTATGCGTCCTTCCAGGCGCTGCGGAATGGCCAAAGTACTCGTCATTCTCCCTGATACCATACGTGCTTCTGGCAGTCACCGCGATGCTGGGGGCGGCTTTTTCGCAGAGCCGCATCGTCTTCATCAGCCTGCTTCTGGCTTCACTTGTATTCGCGACTGACCGGGCATTCGCAGGCGCCGATCCGGCGCGGCCGGCCGCGGTGGTTCTGCTTTCGTCAATCTACGCACCCATGATGTTCGTCATCCTCCGCTATCTTCGCGAGTGCAACATCTTCTCCTCGCAAAGCGTGCCACGCCTGCTGATGGTCGTATTATCAGCTTTCATGGTGGTCATGCTGCCTGAGGTCGGATTCTTCAGGAAAGGAATCTATGCAACTGAACTTGGCCTGCTCGAGCCGCTATCAGCAATGGTGCAGGTCCCGGTCATGGGAGTGATTACCTTCGTCCTCAGTGTTCCTTTCCTGCTCACGAGGCGGGAACATGAGAATGCTAGAATAGGCCAGATGCTGACCCTGTCCTCGCTATACCTGCTTGGCGCCCTCAATTTCCGCTCTTCGTTGTGGCACAATGGACAAAACCAGGCCGCCTTTATCCTTTTTATATCGGGATCAATCCTGGTCCTCATATGGCACATCCTCGAAACATCGTGGCGGGAAGCATACGTTGACGAGCTTACCGAACTGCCGGGCCGGCGATCCATGAAACGTCACCTTGAACAATTGAACTCATCCTTCTCCATCGCGGTGCTTGATATCGACCACTTCAAGCGCATCAACGATCAATATGGCCACGCAACGGGAGACCAGGTTCTGATGTTCATAGCAACCCAACTCAGGAATAATCACATCGGCAAATCATACAGGTATGGCGGCGAGGAGTTTGTCCTGATCTGTGAAAATGATTCCTTTGACGAGACCCTGATCGGCCTTGAAGAGTTGCGCAAGTCAATCGCCAGGAGAAAGTTCATCTTCAGGAGCAAGAGCCGACCCCGCAAGAAACCCGAGAAACCGCTTACTCCGAGAAATGAAGGCGGAATCTCAATCACCGTAAGCATCGGTGCTGCCCGCCGGACGGGCAGGCAATCCTCTCCCGCCGAGGTGTTTGAGGCCGCGGACAAGGCGCTTTACCGCGCCAAGGATGAAGGTCGCAACTGCCTGCGAACCTCGCGGTAAGGCTCTTATGCCAGCAGGCTGTCCTGACGAAGGAGCGTTTCGTCCAGCTTGTAGGCTTCGATCAATTCCTGCCGGCAGTCCGCGAATACTCTTACTACTTCCGGGTCGAACTGCAGGCCACCGCCGGCAATTATCTTCTCAGCAATGCTTTCCGGGGACGAAGCCTTGTGGTACAGCCGGCCGAATCTGAGGGCATCAAACGCATCGGCAACTGCAACAATCCTGGCAATTGGAGGTATGTCCCTGCCGGCGAGACCCCGTGGATAGCCGCTCCCGTCAAAACGCTCATGGTGCGATCTTGCGACCTCGGCTTCCTTTCTGGCAAACGGAACATTGACCAGCAACTGGTAACCGAATTCAGAGTGCTTCTTCATCGCCTCCAGTTCCAGGGGATCCAAAGCTGAGGTCTTGCGAAGAATTGCTTCCGGAATACTGAGCTTCCCTATGTCGTGCAGCGCCGCACAGTTCCTGATCTTCCTGACATCAATATCGCTGAATCCCATTTTGCCGGCCAGTATCGCGGCGTAACCCGCCGTCCTCCTCGAGTGAAGCGCCGCAGATGGCTCATGCGCGTCGAGCGCCGACATGAGCGCGTTGACCAGCGCTGCGTACGACGATTCAAGCCAGACACACGCGCTCGGCGTGCGATCCGCCGCATTCGTCTCTGTCTGCTCGGAACTCCTCTTGATGTCAAGAATGCTGACACCGCCGACATATGGTTCAGTCACAAACTTGTCCGGGTGGTCGATGTTCCTCAGAGTTTCGGCTATCTGCGTGGTCTCTTTGACAATGTCCTGAAGGCTCTTCTTTACGTCTCCGGTCTTCATCAATCCTTTTTCCAGCATCAGGTTCATGAGTTGCGCGTGAACCATGATCACGGTCAGGGACTGGTTGACATTGTGCATGAGGGCCCCGGCAACCGCATTAACGGCCTCCTTCTTGTGTTTTACCTCGAGGATCGCCGCCCTTTCAGACTCCGCCGTCACATCTCGTATCATTACAACGGAGAGATCACTCTGAATCCCGGACCCGACCACGGTAAACCTCAGAGACCTCCTGGTTCCATCGGCAAGTTCCACTTCGGTTTCATGAGTCTCATCGGTCTGTTTTCGCAACAGCAGCTTGCTCACCACCTCGTTACCGGGCAGAAGTTCATTCAGGTGCTTGTCGAGCACAGCGGGGTATCCCGGCAGCCTGAGAAGATCAAGCAGGGCTTTATTCGTCCTTGTAACGCGGCCTTCTTTGTCGATAAGAAGCATCACCTGCGGGTTCAGGTCGATCATCTTCTCGAGTTGCTGCTTTGCCAGCTCTATCGTTTTTCGAAGGTCATCCATGTAATATAGCCTCTCCCATGATTCAATCACGCCCCATCACCACAATCAAGTGCAAGGATGTAACTTTTGACGAACCATTGCCGACAGCGTATATTCGCCGCCCATGGAGGTATCGATATGACGATAAGGCAGTCAAAAGGCCAGAAAGATCCGGTCATGCAGCTTCTTCGGGAACTCCGCACCGAGACCGGACGGACAAAGCATGGACTTTTCATAGTGGAGGAAGCCGAAATGGTCCGCCGCGCCATTGATATGGGGGCGGAAACGGAGACGGTGATTCTATCGGATTCGTTCGCCGTCACCGCCGAGGCCGGCCATCTGCTCGACAAACTTGCACAAAAGAACATACGTGCCTGTTCGGCTTCCGCCGGCCTGCTCGACAAGATGCTCGGCTCGAAGCCTACTCCCGATTGTCTCGCGATAGTCAAAAAGAGGATCGCCGGCCTTCACGACATTCTCAGCACCGAGTGCGCACTGATTCAAACGGTGGAGAACTGCGAAAGCGCCGACAACCTCGGCATGTTGCTTCGTTCCACCGATGCGGCCGGGGTCGACGGCGTCGTGCTCTCGGCCGACACAACCGACCCGTTCAGCCGCAGGGCAGTAAGGGGTTCGCGCGGTGCGGTATTCAGCACACCGATCTGCATTGCACCCGGTCTCCCGGAAGCGTTCGAGTCAGCCAGGAAAAATGGGATCATGATCGTTGGAACGTCAGCCACCGCCACCGCAAATTATACAGACATCGACTACTCCGGACCAACCATGATCGTTGTTGGCAACGAACATGTCGGGCTCAGCGCCGGAACCAGGACGTTTTGCGACTCGGTCGTCCGCATCCCTATGCGGGGCAGAATACACTCATTGAACATATCAGCGGCAGTAAGCATCATGCTCTTCGAGGCCGTCAGACAGAGGGAGGCTCAAGAAGGCAGAAATCGACGTGATACTCTCCATCCCTTGTCTCTCAAACGGAAATTGCGCCTCGGGAATGCGCCACCATGTCACAAATAGAGCCACCATCAACTGAAGTCGACTGGAACGCCAGACCGTTGCCTAAAGCGGTCTGGTGGATGTACGGCTTCCAGATCACTAACGGCGTCAATTTCACCATAGCTCTCGGCACACCCATGGTTCTCATCGGGAGGTTCCTCGGAGCTCGCGAGGCGCTGATCGGCCTGATCCTTGCGCTCACGCCGTTTCTAAACGTGTTGCAAATGCTGGCCAGCAACACGGCCGAGCGATGGGGCTACAAGAGAATCGTCCTTGCCGGCTGGGGCACACGCTCCTTTGCTATCCTGCTGGCCGCTCCACTTCCGTTGCTGCACGGGCAGACACTCTGGGGATGGGCGGTTCCCGACTCGGCGCTGCTGGCGGCCCTGATCACTTTGCTGTTCGTGTTCAACTGCATCCGCGGTCTCACCTGCGTTGGTTGGGTGCCGTGGGTTTCCCAGGTTGTGCCGGAGGAGCAGCGCGGCCGCTTCTTCGGATGGGACCAGACAAGCGTCAACACCGGCGTGCTTGTTACGCTGCTCGTCGCCGGATTCTTTGTCGGCAACGATCCAATTGGTGTTCCAGGCTGGAAGTACGCCGTCCTGCTTGGGGTTTCATGGCTGGCCGGATGGCTGAGTGTGCAATTCCTCAAGCCTGTCCCATGCACCATGCCGGCAGCAGCCGCGGCCAAGGCCAGCCGAAGCTGGGCGGATCGCGGCAAAGCCTATCGCGAGGTGTGGAGGCACAAGCCGTTCCGCCGCCTCGTGTACTGGCAGGCTTTGAACAGTCTGGCCTGGGGCGCTTATGGAGGCTTCACCACGATTTTCATGCGCGACAAGCTCAACATCGGCGAAGGGCACATCATGGGCATCGCCGCAGCCGGCACAATAGGCGTCATCCTGACCAGTATCCTCTGGGGCCGGTTCTCCGACCGGTACGGCAGCCGACCAACCATGCGCCTGGCCGGCATTGGCCAGCTCGCAGTCCTCGCCGTGTGGGGCCTGGCGGCCGCCGGCCTGCTCTCCATCACACCCGGGCAGATTTTCGTTCTTAGCCTGGCCTTCGGCATCATCTGTGCCGGCATAACCATCCCGTTCCTGAAGCTGTACATGGCATCGTTTCCAAAGGGTGAGATGACCATCGCCGTGACGCTCAACACCGTCATCACCTCCATTTGCGCAGGCTGTGCCCCGCTTGTGTGGGGCTGGGTGCTGGAGATGCTCGGAACGGTGGAGTCGATGAAGCACGGCTTGCTGCGTCCGTTTTCTGTGTTCTTCGGTGTCACTGCGATCCTGACAATCCTCCTGCAGGTCGTTCTTACCCGTATCCACGACACAAAAAGCATGCCGACCCTCAAACTCGTCGGCCTGATCGTGTTTGACTGGCCCCGCCAGTTCCTCGCCGACACACTCACCCTCCTCCCCGGCCAGAAGCCGCGCGGAAAGTGATGGAATAGAGGGCCTGGCCAATTGTCAGCAAATGCAATTTTGGCAGCGACTTCCGCCGGAAGACGCCACGACAGAGCGCATCCTCTTCACACCGACAGGACGGAACCGGGAAAGAGAGTCCAGTTGCGAGGCGAGGTCTCAGCCGGCAACTTCAGAAATACCATCGCTTTCCCTTTGTACGTAAAATTGCAACTGTGGTAGCATCACACATTCTCAAACAGGTCAGGAATCGAGAAAGGAAATAGCATCATGAAAAAACTGTTGATCATTGCGTTGATGATGACCGCCGGCTTGACGACATCCCTGAATGCGGCCGATGCCGCCAGCAAGCCCGACCCGGCCGCTGTGAAGCGGTGGCAGGATATGCGTTTCGGAATGTTTATTCACTGGGGGCCTGTCAGCCTGACCGAAAAGGAAATCGGCTGGTCGCGTGGCGCACCCACGCCGATTGAGAAGTATGACAGCCTTTACAAGGAATTCAATCCCACCAAGTTCAATGCTGACGAATGGGTCAGCATCGCGAAGACGGCCGGCATGAAATACATGGTGTTGACCACCAAGCATCACGACGGATTCTGCCTGTGGGACACAAAGTTTACCGACTACAACATCATGCACTCGCCTTTCAAGCGCGACGTGGTGAAGGAACTGGCCGCTGCGTGCAAGAAGCAGGGAATGGCATTCGGCGCCTACTACTCAGTGACGGACTGGTACGATCTCAATTGGCCGGTCACGAGTCCTCATGGCAAAGTTAAACGCGAAAAGTCAGACATGGACGCCTACGAGAAGTATCTGCAAAACCAGATTGCGGAACTCATCACCAATTATGGCCCGCTTCTTACAATCTGGAACGACGTGCCGGCCATGTACGACAAAGCACGCGGCACGGCCACAATCAATCTCGTCCGCAAACTCCAGCCCGATATTATCATCAACAACCGCACCGGCGCGGGTGGCGACTACGACACGCCGGAGCAGACGATAGGCGGCTTCAAGATGGATCGCCCCTGGGAATCGTGCATGACGGTTTCGGCACACAATCATTGGGCATGGGGCGGTGCGGCGGACGGCGTGAAATCGCTCGCGGCATGCCTGCAGATGCTGATCAACTGCGCAGGCGGCGACGGCAATATGCTGCTCAACGTTGGCCCCGCTCCAGCCGGCGAGATCGCAGCCGAGCAAGCCGGTCGCCTCAAGGAAATGGGGGCGTGGCTGGGGAAGTACGGCGAAACAATCTACGGTACGCGCGGCGGTCCGTACAAACCCGGCAAGCATGTCGTATCCACGCGCAAAGACAAGATGGTCTATCTCCACCTCCTATCCTGGCCCGACGGGCCGATCAAGCTGCCGGCCTTGCCGGCGAAGATCGTGAAGAGCACGGTCCTGACAGGAGGAGAGGCTGAACTGAGACAGTCTGAAGATGAGATCACCATCAGCATCCCGGTCGCGAATCGCAATTCTATCGACACGATTGTGGCGCTCGAATTGGACAAGCCGGCCCTTGATATCGCACCGATCAGCATCCAGAAGGAAGCACCCGCGCAAGCCAAAAAGAGCAAGAAATGATTTTCAGTGTGTGTCGTCCGGGTTCCGATACCGTCATGCTGACGGAAGCGGCGCTCATGGAAACGCCTTGCTCCGTTCTGGACATGGGCACCGGCGGCGGCTACTCGGCAATACAACTCGCAAAACGCGGATTCAAGGTTCACGCGTGTGACATCTGCCGGCACGCCCTTGGTTCCGCGAGAGAAGCCGCACTGAAGGAGCGCCACGATATTCTCTTCTTCACGTCGGACCTCTGGGAAGACGCCGGGACCTACGACCTCGTGATTTTCAATCCGCCCCTCAGCAAGGCTAACCCCGCGCTGAAAGGCATATTTCGCCGCATGCCACTGTCCGAGCATCTAGGGCTGCTCCATTACATGACCAGCGGCAAGTTCCGTCGCGAGATCGTGAGGAACTTCGTAGCAGGCGCCCGGAAACACCTCAAGAATGACGGCAGGCTTCTAATAGTGACCATGACACCGGAACTTGCCGGAGCCCGGCGCCTCGCCTCAGAGTACGAATTCGATCTCACGATAGTCCGCCAGAAGGGCCACTACCACATCGCGAGGATGAGACTCCAATGAAGGTAGAGCTCGCTTGCCGACTCGCCAGGGATGGCAGTGAGCGCTCTGTTCGCTCGAACAACATCCCCCACCGCCGTGGGTGCATTACAGTGTCTCCGCTGCGTTGAAGTACCCTCCCAGCTGCACAACCCGCCATGCCAAGGTCTAACATCGTGATTGCGTTTCCTGCTCCGTTCTGACACCTTTTCGCCATGAGTCTGCTTTCCAAAGTTAGTCAAAACTGGCGGCGGCCTGCACCGCCGGAGAAGCGATTTCCTTTCTGCTGGATTGGCAGGGCTCCTGTATGAGCGGCACAACCTCCCGATTGATTCGTTTCATTTCACGCGCTGCAGTAGTCCTGTTGAGCCTGCAGATTATCCTGCTTATTTCCGGTCCTCCAAGAGGCGTTGCAGCCTGGCTTGACCGGACTGATCTGAAACCGTTTCCTCACCCACGCTACGTCGTTGTGCTGGGCGGCGGCGGCATTCCCAGCGGCTCAACGCTGACACGCTGTTACCATGCGGCGCAGTTCGGCCTGGGGATGACCGGCACCACGTTTGTGGTCTCCCTGCCAACGGACAGCGCTCCCGAAACCAGCAGCGTGGGTCGCATGCGCGATGAGCTTGTGATGCGCGGCATACCTGGAGCGGCAATCCTCATGGAATACCGCGGCCTGAACAGCCGGCAGCAAGCTGCAAACATCCGGAAATTGCTTGGCGACGCGGCAACGAACGAGACAGTCCTTGTGGTAACGTCGGATCTGCACATGCGCCGCGCCATTCTTTGTTTTCAGAAGGCCGGTTTCAACAATGTGACCGGGCTGGTGTCTTATGAGACTTCCGCGGAAGCCGACAGTGGTCCTTGGACCTGGTTCCGATATAGGGTCTGGAGCAACGGTATCAGCTCAATCAGAATACTCCGCGAGTTGATCGCGGTATTGGTCTGCAACATCACATGAACATGCTCACTCTCATCATGCTTGCCGCCATTCCGCTGGCAAAGCCGGTTATGTTCAACACACCGGAGGCGGACACTGTCGTCAGCAACCTGCAGGTGTTTCCACCGGATAATCCATGGAATCAGACGGTAACGAATTGGCCGCTGCATCCCAACTCCAGGAATATCATAGCCGGCATCGGCAACAACAAACCGTTCCGCTATAACACCGACATGGGCTTCATCCTTATCCCATCGGGCCAGAAGAAGGTCGAAGTCAAGATTACCGGCTATCCCGATGAGTCTGACAAAGGCCCATTCCCCCTCCCGGATACTACACCTATTGAAGGCTGGCCGGCGTGTTTCATTCGCAACTCGCCGCATAAGGAGATCACATTGACGGATGTTCAGCGGGACAAGTTCAATGAGGGCGGCGACCGGCACGCCATCGTGGTCGATCCAGCCAATCGCATGTTGTATGAATTCTATCAAACCCGCCGCGTTGACAACAGTTGGCAGGTTGCCCAGGCTTCAACCTTTGATTTGAAATCCAATAAACTCCGTCCTTCCGGCTGGACTTCCGCCGATGCGGCCGGATTGCCTATCTTTCCGGCGATCGTGCGTTATGATGAACTGAAACGCGGCGAGATCAGGCACGCGCTGCGCGTGACTGTGCGACGTACGCGCCGCGCCTTCGTGGCCCCGGCGACACATTTCGCGAGCCGGCTGACCGACGAGAACCTGCCGCGAATGGGCGAACGGATACGCCTGCGGCAAGACTTCGATGTTACCGGTTTTTCGCCCGGCGTTCGCACCATTCTGACCGCACTCAAACGCTATGGCATGTTTGTTGCTGATAACGGTATCGAATGGGCCATCTCGGTCGCCCCGGACGAGCGCATCCCGGTGTTCAATGAGGAGCTGCGTCGTGTGCACGGCAGCGATTTCGAGGTCGTTGTCCCGCCAGCAGCGGGAGGATTCAGATGAAATCACAGACCTGCCTGCCCCGGACAATCGGGATGGATCCCGCAGGTTGATCGGGAGCGGACTTGTGGACGCGGACCAGTTCCAGTAGCCGGAGTTAGTCAGCAGGCATATCAAAGTTGAAGAGATGCTTTGGGAGGTAAATGATGCCGGGAAGTAATGCGGTGTGCATAGAGCAAGCGCTCTTGAAAATATCTGAGAGATACCGCGACAAGAAAACCTTTCTGGATCTGGGCTGTGGCGATGGGATGAAAACCGTGCTTTTCGCCGCGTTCGACCGTTGCGTCACCGGCGTGGATCGCATGGAATGGCTTCACCCGGCAACTCGTACAGGAATTCGCTTCCATCAGGAGGACTTCTTGACAGGAAGACTGTCTTTGCCGGACAAAAGCTTCGACTTGATTCTCTCTTTTGATGTAATCGAGCACTTGCCTGACCCGACCCCGATGTTGAAGGAAATCGCCAGATTGCTTCGGGATGACGGTGTTCTCATATTGTCCACTCCAAACCGGCTTCGTATAGGAGGTGTCGTCCTGTCACTGCTGGGACGCAGGACGTTTCCCTGGTATCCAAACCCTGCCAATCGTGAAATCGACCCCTACTGCGGCCATGTGAGGGAGTACACCATGAGGGAGACAGAACGCACTTTGAATCGGGAAGGCTTTTCTGTCGTCCGGAAACACAGGTTGTTCTACGGCATGGGAGGTTTTGGTCTCTTTGCTCTGGGACCAATGCCGTTCTATCACAACATAATCGTTGAATGCGTCAAATCAGAGTCTGGCTACACATCACAGCACGGTGCTCATGGCGGCCCAACCGTATCCAGCGCCCATTGTCCGTAGAGCCGTCTCATGGCAAACTCGTCTCATGGCAAACCCACAACTCGCTTGCGTGTTTCGCCTTGCATAGTTATCATTCCGGTTCCGTCTGAATCTAGAATGGGGACTTCACATGCTCTTTGCAATTGTCTCTGATATTCACGCCAATCTCCCGGCCTGGAAGGCTGTTCTGAAAGACATTCGATCTCACAGGGCTGAATCCATCTTGTGTCTTGGCGACATCGTCGGCTACGGCCCCATGCCGCTGCCCGTCCTGGAGGATGTCTACGCGCACGCCAGCGAGATAGTCCTTGGAAACCATGACGCGGTCGTCTGCAAGCGTTTTGACGCGGATGACTTCTCCGACAAAGCGCGCGCCGTAATAGACTGGACACGAAACCAGTTGAATGATGACGTAGTCAAATTCTTTTCCGAACTGCCGACTGTCCTCCAGGGTGATGACTTCGTAATCGCCCATGCCGAGTTGGCCATGCCAGAACGATTCGCATACGTGGAAGACGAGATAATGGCGCGCGAAACATTTGCGATGTGCGACACAACGATGGTTTTCCTTGGACACACTCACCGGGCCAGCATCTTTATTTTCGATTCGGACGATAACAAGGTCTATGCACACCCCGCCGCAGATTTCTCGGCCGTACCTGGTATGCGCTATATAGTGAACGTCGGCTCGGTCGGCGATCCTCGTAATCCCGGTGATGTCAGGGCCTGCTATTGTCTTTATGATTCAGACACAAAGGAGGTTACATATCGGCATGTCCCGTTCGATCTCGGCGCCTACAGGCTGAGTTTGAAGAAAAGCGGACTGCAGATTTATCCCTATTTCCTTTCCAGCATCGACGGGCACCCTGATGTCATCCAGACACAGGATTGGAAACCGCGGCTTTCAATGGTCCGGTCGAAATCGACAGCCCGCGGAATAAAGCTCTCAAGGGGTGCCATAAGCCAGGACGCGCTTCGCGAGGAGCAGTCTCTTGTCGCCCGGAAGCAAAAGGAGGCTGAAGAGGTAGCCTTGAGAGCGGATCTGGCCCGCAAACAGAAGCTTTTCAGAGACAGGTCGCTGGGAGGTATCGAGAAGGAACGCAAGGACAGGGAGCATCGCCAGCAACGGCTCAAAGATCTTCAGTTTGCCGCGACCTTGAGACGCGAGAAGGACGAACAGGAACGGAAGCTCGCCATGCAACAGAGAGTGAAACTGGCGCAGCAGCACCACCAGGCCGGGAAAGACTCGAAAGATTCAGGGCCCGAAACCAGGAACAGCAAATAAGGAAGGGCGGGCCTGCTGCGCCTGTTTTCCTAGCACTTATGCACTACTACGCAATGGATCTTGAGAGCTTTGTTTTTTCCGGGGCCAGGAAGTATGCCGGGCTCTCATCCATGGAGCGCAAGAACATTGACAATGGCACGGTGGTGCGCCACGTCGAAACACTGCTGGAAATGCTGCGAAAGCACAAGACCAGGCTCACATTCTTTATTGTGGCCGAAATCTACGAGTGGTACCCGGAATTGGTGGATCAGATAAGCCGCGAGGGACACGAAATCGGCTATCACACTCACCATCACACGTACCTGGTCAAACCCGGCGCGCTCGCGGGAGATATTGCTCTTTCAAAGGAATTTCTCCGCAAGTACGGGGTGCGAGGTTTCCAGGCGCCGGCGATCATTCTCAACAGGGAGGACTACACAACGCTAGCCGTGAATGGCATAACCTACTCTTCGTCAGTGTACTCATCGCTCGATCCCTATGAGATTGACGGCGTCCTGGAAATACCTGTTTCGACCCACAGAATCAGCAAGCAGGATATTACGGTCCGCTATCCCGCAAGAATGACTCTCGGCATGTTTTCCAGGGAGATACCATTCGGATCGAGTCTTCTTCTGAAGGTTCTCGGTTGGAGGAGAATATCCAGCTACATCACTGAACTGGAAAAGCGCGGCAAATCGGCCAACCTCTTCATTCATAACTGGCAACTGTTCAGCGAGCCAAGGGCTGCCAGGCTGGACAGGATCAGGGATAATCTGAGAAACCCTCTCACCATCCCCTACAGCTTCAATGTCCTGGATGAATTCGTCAGCCTGCTCAAGGAACATCATTTCGGATGCATGGGCGAGGCGCTCAGGCAATTCAAACCTTCTACTACTGCGCAGGTTCTATGATGAGCAAAAGGATCTACATAATTATTTCAGAAGAGCCGGTCTTTCATCCGATTCTCGCTGAAGGCCTCGTGCGCATCCTGACTCCTGAGCATAAAATATGCGGGATCACACTGGCGATCGGAGATACGCGCAAAATCAGATCCTGGCGAAGACTGAGGGAGACAATCGGTATGTTTGGCCCCTACGCCTTCCTCTGTCTCGCGGCACAAAGCATGCTCTGCCGATTCTTTTCGCACATTGGAATCAAGCGTAAAGGTTTCTTCTCTGTCAGGCAGGTCGCCACGCACTTCAAGATACCTTGCATGACCAGTCATAATGTCAACGAGCCTGCTCATCTCGCGCTTCTTCGAAAGATCCAACCGGATATGATAATCTCCTCCAATGGCCACATTTTCAAGAAGGAGATCCTGTCAATCCCCGCAAATGGATGCCTCAATCGACATACAGCGCTTCTGCCATCGTATGGCGGTCTCTGGCCGGTTTTCTGGGCCATGCTGCATGGAGAGCAGAAAACCGGTCAGACCATACACACAATGACCGACAAGATCGACGAGGGGGTCATTCTTGCCCAGGAGGAGATCAGGCTGGAAGAAACGAGCACGCTCTACGAGATATACGCAAGGGCTTTTCTCAGCGCACCATCGCTGATCAAGGCAGCCATCACAAGTCTGGAACACGGGCAGCATGCAATAACGGCTGCGTCCGCGAAGTCATACTTCGGACACCCGGGGCCACGGGATGGCAGGGAATTCCGCAAGAAGCATCAGTTCTTCCGATTTTCAGAGCTTCTTCAGCGGGTACCTTGAAGAACTTGGTCTGGAATCTCTGCCCGGACCGTCCAGTTCTGCCCGGACCGCAAGTGCAAGGTTCTCTATGTCGTACGGCTTAGACAGGAACTGACGCGCGCCGAGACTGCCTGCTTCCTGTGACCGGTCAGACTGGGCATATCCACTGACGATGACACATTTCTGGCCCGGACAGAGTTTCAGAATCTCCCTGTACGTATCCGTCCCGTCCAGACCGCCATCCATAATCATGTCCAGCAGCATCAAATCAAACGGCGGCTTACCCCGCGGCACCGCCTGGAAGAGCTTCACGGCTTCACGGCCGTTAGCAGCAGCCGTGACCTTGTATCCGAGCGTCTCAAGAACCTTTCTGACAATCGTACGGTCCTCTTCGGTATCGTCAACAACGAGTATTGATTCACTGCCACATGGCATGCCATTCAGCTTCTCGGTTGAATCCGGTTCCGAGCGAACAGAAGGAAAGCAAAGGGCGATTTCAGTCCCAGTCCCGGAGTCGGACTTCGCATTGACATACCCCTTGTGCTGTTTGACTATTCCATACACCAGCGCCAGCCCGATCCCCCTGCTGTCTGCTCCATTCTGACGGCGTAAGGCGATGAACGGCTCAAATAATCTGTCCAGATCCTCCTGCATTAGGCCTGGCGCACTGTCCATCACCCGCAACATGGAATAGTCGCCAGGGGGAATAATCTCATACTTGACCAGTTGCTCACTGAGATGAAGATTGCCGGTGGATATTCTCAACTGCCCTCCGTTCGGCATTGCGGCAAACTCCTCAGCAAACAGCGCCATGATGGCCCTGGATATGCGGGAAGCAGTGCCGGTAATCGGGAACAGGTTCTCATCCAGGTGTGTTTCGACTTCGACATTCTGACGGGATTCCCTCAACGCCATGAAGTCGGGACAACCCATGGTTGTCCTGACTATTTCATTCAAGTCGACCTGGCCTGAAGCCAGGTCGACACTCGTGCTGCACTCAGTCAGTTCATCGTTCAATTCCCTGGCTTCCCTGCATGCGCTACCCAGGGCTGAGGCGCTGGCGGACAAGGAGTCTGACAGCTCCCGCTTTTCGACCTCATCGGCAAGTTTAAGGAAAGTCTCCGGCATGTCGCTCATCTGCGCGAGAATGCTGTTGAGCCTGCTCGCCATTCCGCGGGAACAGGCTATGACCGTTTCCATGCATTTGGAAACCGCCAACCGTCCGTTGGTCTCACGTTCAAAAGCCTCTGCTTGAACACGATCAGTAATGTCGACCCCGGCTGTCAATACCGCGACACACTTCCCAGCCTCGTCTTTCAATAGCGTATGATGCCACATCACGACTATTTCAATGCCGTCGCGGTTAGTGATCAGTCCCGTGTATTGCCGCTCGGCAAAGGGATCGTCAGCCACCAGCTTCTTGAAAGAGGACAAAACATAGCCGCGTACACTTGCCGGAACAAAATTCTCAAAAAAGCTTCTCCCGATGATTTCATTCTTGCCGTAGCCTAGAATCTGACACGTCTTCCTGTTGACATATTTTACAACACCAGCATGATCCTTGATCAGGACCATTACACCCAGGAGATCCATCTGCTCCTGGGCTCGCTCGATTGACTTCCCGAGAAGATCAACGTCGCCAGACAAGCGGTCCACCCTGTCCTGCAGCTTCACTGCATTCGACTTCAGCTCATCGTTCTCCATGGATCGCCTTTTCACCGCGGCATCAAGATCAGAACACACGGACTTCAACCTGAAATAGAACACCCCGATCAGAAAAAGCGAAACGAAAACCAGTACGCACATTATCATGCGCGTCACGAGGGGATTGGACAGGACATAGAGGACGAAATCCAGGAAGCAGAATGCCGCCGCGGATACCCCTGCAAAGAAGAAGATTGCCAGTCGATACTTCATCTGTGTCCCCCGGTGGCACGAGAGTAAGAAACGGCACGACGTTCTGGATTATGCCCTACCCGCCTGATAAACTCAAGGCCGACGATACGCACCGGCAATTCGACGCAACTCCGGGCGTCAAGAAAGCAATCCACATTCATGCAGGAACATGATACGGTGTCTGTCCACTTATGAAGAAGTACAACTATATCTTTGGGCCCGTGCTATCCAGGCGTTTCGGGCGATCCCTCGGGATTGACCTGGTAAAGGCCAAGACTTGCACTATGGACTGCTCCTTCTGCCAGCTTGGTCATACCATTTCAACCACCACAACCTTGAAGGAATATGCGCCCGTCAACGAAGTGAAGGGCGAAATCAACGACTGGCTCGCATCCGGAGGAACAGCCGACTACATAACACTCTCCGGTTCCGGGGAGCCAACCCTGCACTCCAAGCTCGGCGAGATCATAGACCACGTGCATGGCCGAACCAGTATTCCGGTTCTCCTTTTGACAAACTCATCACTGCTTCATCTGCCTGCGGTAAGATCAGCCGCGGCCAGGGCCGATGCAGTAAAAGTCTCGCTTAGCGCATGGGACAGTGTTTCTTTCAGGCGAATTAATCACCCGGACAGGGCAATCAGCTTTGGCTTGATGGTCAAAGGACTGCTGGCGTTCCGGAAATTGTTCAAAGGTCAACTTTGGATGGAAGTGTTTCTTATAAGGGGGCTCAACTCCTCCTCTCGGGATGCCGCACGCATAGCCAGGCTCGCAGCAAAGATCAAGCCCGACCGTATTCAACTCAACACGGCGATACGGCCTCCCGCGGACAAGTCCGTGGCGGCAGTTCCCGGGATACAGATGGCGCGACTGGCGAAACTGTTCACTCCGGTTGCCGAAACAATCGGGAATTCCACCGCCACGCAGGCCGCTGATGCCTCTCAAGATACAACTGCTATTCTGGCCCTGCTGCGGCGCCACGCTTGCACCGCTGGCGAACTGGCGAGGGCATTTGGGACAACAGGTGTAAACATGACCACCATCATCAAGAAGCTATACAGCGCAGGTCTCGTAAAGAGACAGCGTATGAAGAAAGAGATCTACTACTCCATATGAACGACGCTCAGCTCGACTTTACAAAGAAATGGTTCGCGGATTACGTAAGGCAATTCAGACTCAAAGATGGATCTCTGCACCCGATGCATGCCGTCAAAGTGCCGCACAGCGCCAGTGTCAGCACAAACTGCAGGGTCATCGCCACTGAGCTGGGGTGGACAGTATCCGATATTGCGTCTGCCCAGGCGATGGGCTTGCTGCATGATGCAGGACGTTTCCCACAATTCAGGGATTACGGCACCTTCTCCGATGCCCGATCGACCGACCATGGCAAACTTGGTTGCGATGTAGTACAGGCATCCGAACTGGTTGCCAACTACAGCAAGGATGACATGGACGATATCCTTGATGGCATCCGGCATCACAATAAAACGAAGCTGGCATCCTGCGCCTCGCCCAGGGGACTCGCATTTTTGAAGTTGATCCGCGATGCAGACAAACTGGACATCATCAAGATCATGGGAGAAATCATCCATTCCGGCGACTTCACGCTGTATCCGGAGCTTCTCCTTGGAGTCGACCCAAATGGCCCTCCAAGCCAGGCGCTGATCTCAGAAATCGCCAATTCTCGCACCGGCTCCTATGCTAACGTCCACTCGCTGGTCGATTTTCACCTGATACGACTTTCGTGGATGTTCGATCTGAACTACCAGCCATCGTTGAAACTGGTTGTATCTCGCGGCCTCATGGCCGGCATTCTGAGGGATATCCCCGACACGCCTGAGGCTCGCAAGTTGGCCGAAGAAACAGAAAAGTACCTTCTGGAGCGGGTAGGTGCCACTGTCTCGTATGTTTCGCCTGCCTGACGGAGAACGTGATGGAGCAGCATCCCGACAGCAGTTCCAAGAGTATTGTCATCGTTGGACCCGGCGCAATGGGGTGCCTCTTTGCCGGCTTGATCTTCAAAGGCGGATATAGCGCCTGCCTGCTGGACAAGACTCCTGCCCGGGCGCGTATCATCAACAAAGCCGGCGTTCGAATTGATCTTGCAAAGCCGATTCACGTCCCTGTAACCACGAACTTGGAACACATCGGCAAGGCGCAAGTGGTCATAATTTGCGTCAAGGCATACGACACTGCCACAGCTGTCAGGCAGGTTCTGCCCGCAATCGGACCTGAGACCATAGTAGTCTCGATGCAGAACGGACTTGGAAACACCGATGCCATCAAGAAGTCGGTCCCTTCTAAACAGCTGGTATTCGGAATAACCAGTCACGGCGCCACTACGATTGGAATTGGCCGCATTGCGCATGCCGGCACCGGGCACACGCACCTCGCGGCATGCCATCCAACCGGAAGACAGAAGGCGGTATTCGTGGCAGGAATACTGAATAGATCCGGGATCAAGACCCTCGTGAGCAGTAAC
>Ga0247842_10002509_pt1 | contig 27013 bp, 29 predicted proteins | sample LaCruzMarch2015__3_FD_192411 | JGI IMG/M metagenome (GOLD analysis project Ga0247842, IMG submission 192411) | Freshwater microbial communities from meromictic Lake La Cruz, Castile-La Mancha, Spain - LaCruzMarch2015_19m | ecosystem: Environmental > Aquatic > Freshwater > Lake | place: Spain...
CTTCTTCATGACTCGGAAGGATAATAAAATTATTACTATCTGATTTTGGAATTTCTCTTAACTTTATACAAGTCCCATTAATTCCAGTTAATTCCTCTTTATTTTTTATTCTTTTTGCTATCTCCAAGATTTGCTTTTCTCCTGGCCCATAAACTAAAATATCTGCTCTTGAATCAAAAATTATTGATTTTCTCAAAGAGTTCTGCCAATAATCATAATGTGTAAATCTTCTAAGGGTAGATTCTGTTCCTCCAAGAACAATTTTAGAATCCTTGAATTTTTCTCTTATCCAATTACAATAAACAATATCTGCTCTATCTGGCGTACTTTTCTCATATTCTAATCTTTCATCATCCTGACGAGGCCTGTTAAGGCTAGTATAATTTCTAACCATTGAATCTATTGCTCCTGAACTTACACCAAAAAAAAGCCGTGGTCTTCCAAACTGCATAATATCTTCTGACTTCTTTGGAGTTTCTATAACTGCGACACTATATTTGTTTTTTTCAAGAAGCCTTTTTAGTATTGCAACACCACAAAGGGGGTGATCCATATATTTTTCTCCCAAAATAAATATTACATCAAAATGTTCCATGCTCAAGAATGTTTAAATAAAGTTATAAATATATGCCCAAATGAGGTTTGGTTAAATTTTTAAGCCTCGCCATTCTAAATACATTATGAATATCAAAAAAACCTTATTGTTTATTCGCGAGGTTTTTTGGATGTTCCAAAATTAAATCATGCACAAAAAATTTATGGACATCTTCACCATTACCAATAAAGACAAAAAAACAAGGGCCAGATGCGGGCTTTTGAAAACAAAAAAAGGAAAAATTGAAACACCTTTTTTTATGCCTGTTGCGACAAAAACTGCAGTAAAGCATATTTCTTCTAACGACTTAGAAGAAATGAATTGCAAGGCAGTAATCTCAAATATGTTTGTACTTCACCTTAGACCCGGAGAAAAACTAATAAAAAAAATGGGGGGGATAGGAAAATTCATGAATTTTAGAGGAATAAATGTAACCGATAGCGGAGGTTTTCAAATGTATTCTCAAAGTCTCTATGAATCTTCAAATGAAAAAGGTGTAACTTTCAAAAATCCGTTTACCAAAGAAAAAGTTTTTATTTCTCCTGAAAAAGACATGGAAATTCAATTAGATTTAGGAAGTGAAATAGCAATGTGTCTTGATACAATGCCTCTTCTTCATCATTCAAAGAAAGATATTGAAAAAGCAGTAGAAAGAACAACAATCTGGGCAGAAAGATGCAAAAGACATCATAATAATATTCAGAAAAATATTTCTAAAGAAAAGAGACAGCTTCTTTGGGGCATAACACAAGGTGGAATTTATCCAGACTTAAGAAAAAAATCCGCAGAACAACTAAAAGAAATAAATTTTGAGGGTTATTCTATCGGCGGCTTAGCATTAGGAGAAACAACAGAACAAGAAATGAAGATGATTGATATTCATAAATCAATTATTCCTGAAAATAAACCTTGTTATTTAATGGGTGCAGGTAGTCCAATAGAACTTTTAGAAGCCATATCGAGAGGCGTGGATATGTTTGACAGCAGATTTCCTACACAAAATGCAAGGCACGGAACGCTTTTCACATCAAAAGGAAAAATAAGAATATTTAACAAAAAATATGAAACAGATAAAAGTCCAATAGACAAAAATTGCGATTGTTTTGTCTGCAAAAATTACAGCAAGGCATATATCCGCTACCAATTATATCAGGAAGAAGCAGTAGGAATGAGGCTTGCAAGTTTTCATAATCTTCATTATTTAATAAGTCTAATGGAACAATCAAGAACAGCAATAAAAAAAGGAAAGTTTAAGGAATTTATGAATAAAGTTAAGAAAGTTTATGAAAAGACAGATAAAAAAACAAATTCTAAAAACTAAAAAATATTTTTAATTACTTTTTCTTTTTTCCAGATCCTTTTTTTCCAAATACTTTTATTAAAGTTACTGAAACAATAATCACTAACAAAACAATAATTGCAAGATATACTCTTTTATTATTGATTTCACCAGTTGTTGAAGGTGTTTCTTGTGTTGCGTTTATCTTAACAATTGGTTCTTTCATAGGAAGCTCGCCCGACTGTTCTGTTTCGCTCTCTGAAGGAGTCTCTGCAACAGGAACTGATTCATTTTCAGCTATCTTACCAACTATTCCACTTCCACCATTGCCTCCGTCTCCGCTATCTGTTACTTCATCATTAGTTCCTAAAACCGCACTATGTGTCAAATTTTCTATCTTCAATGTTGTTCCTGTTTTAGTACAGCTTATTCCATCTTTAGTATATGCTCCTGCTACATGAAGACATTGATTCATTATAGTCTCGCTAGCACCATTACACGCCTTGCTTACTTCACTTATAAGAACTACATCAGAATCTTTTACACAAAGATTATCATATCCCTCGTCTTCCATATAAACGGTTTTTGTAAATCCTTCTTGAATTACTCCAGACATATTAATTATTACATAATTTGTACCTATTTCTATTTCTATTTTGCTTAAATCAAGAGTTGAATTGCTAAAGTTAAATGGGAATTCTAGAACAAGAATTGAATTAGAAAACAAAGAAACATTTTGCTCTCCAAAATATTTTTGTGATGAATCAGTTTGTTCTGTACCATTAATAGTGATGTTTGTTAATGTTACTCCTGTTGTTTCAATATCCGAAACACCCCCAGTTACATTATTTCCTATAATACAAACTCCACCAGCACTTACCCAGGTTGTTGGAGAAGCTTCACATAAAAATGGATCAGAACTAACATTTCCAGAAATATTTGCTTGAATTGTTGATAAAACTGCACTTCCCCACCAGTTTTCTGTTGCATCAACTTGTATCTGCGGATGCAAGGTGTTAACAACTCCACCATAATTCGAGCCATCTGAAAGATTATATTCTCTTATATTATCTTTAATTATTGCATCATTAACCTTGACATTAGTTACACCCGTTACATTCTTGTTAGGTTCTCCAAATCTAATGCCCCGTTCATTATTGGTAAATGAACCACCATTAATAGTCACATCATCAAGATAAGCCGGATAAGTAGCATAACCTGTATCCAAGCCAGTACCGCGTGCTTTAATCATAATACCTGCACCTTCCTTAGTACCAACACCATTTCCAGTTACGGTGAGATTATTAAATTCTAAATGTGCATAGTTTCCATCCTTAAGATTAATGTCAATTCCTCCGGCGTGGAGTGATGCCAAATTAGAATATTTAGTTACAAGAGTATATCTTCCATTATCTAAAATCTGAACATTAGTGAAAACAGCATTTGATAATGTTTCTAAATAAAGACCTTTTCTCTTATTTTCCTTAAATATTGTATCTGTAATTGTTACATCCCTAAGTTCTGTACCATTAACTCCTGCCCCTGGAGTTCGTTCAACAATAAATCCATCATAAAATCCCTGAAATAAACTATTGGTAATAGTTAAATGATCCAGTTTATGACATCGAATAGTGCATGTAGAAGTTCCAATCCTAATTCCTACCCCATAATTATTTGCCTGCACAACATCAATGTTATTCAACTCCACATAAGAAATCGGAGTAAAATCTGTTTTAATACCATAAACGCTTGAGTTCTGAGCTAACAATTTTAAGTCTGAAATCCGGATAGGTTGTGATATTGATCCTGTTGAGTTTAGAGAGACAACTGGACTTCCCCCAGTAATTATCGTCTGGTCTCTTCCGGCACCAATAAGAGAAATAGCTTTGTTAATAACAACTGCTTCATTATATGTCCCTGCAGCAACATTAATAGTCGTGCCAGAAGCAGCAGCATTAATCGCATTTTGGATTTTAGAGAAAGCATCATAACCAAAAATATGACTTCCAGCGTTTCCATCAGAATAAGAAGAATCTACATAAATTGTAGCAGGATTAACATTGCTTAGAGTAGTCATTCCTTCATCAACGTAATAAGGAGTAAAAGTAATATTTCCAGAAATATTTGCTTGAATTGTTGATAAAACTGCACTTCCCCAGTAATTATTCACTGCATCAATTGTTGCTGAAACCGGAGTATTTGTCCGTAATGAAATAAGGTTATTATTTCTAAGAGTTACACCAGTAACCGTACCTGTTCCAGCATAATTATAAACTCTAACATGTTTTGCTGTACCTGAAGTCGTAACAGAAATTATGTTATCTTCAATAAAAACATTATCCAAATTAACATTAGCCATTTCAAATGAATCTGCAAAAATAAATATTGGTGCGATGGAAGTACCAAATTCTCCGTCTATTTGATTACCTTTGATAGTTATTCCCCGCATATTACGTTGCATCAACCATGATACAAGTAGAAGGATTAGACGTTAGGTCTGAATGAATAATATTATTTTCAATAGTTGAATCATTAGTATTAGTTAATTCAAAACCATAATATTCAAAAGTTTCAAGGAGATTATTCTTTATTGTCCACCCAGTATGGTCTCCCCATTTAGTAGGATTAGTGCTATAATCATTACCAACCATTACCCCATTCCATCCGAGATTATGAAAATAATTATCTTGAATATCAATATCTGAAGTACTACCGACCCATGCACTGACTCCATTGCCTATTCCGGTATCACTTGAAGTAAAACCTTTTATCTCAAATCCAGATATTGTTACACCAGAAACCCCATTTGCCAGCTTGAAGGCATCGCCCGGATTAGAACCTCCATCAATAACCGGTGCATTTGTACCAGGACCGGGACTATCATCTCCAGGATCACCGACTATTGTCAAAGATTTGTTTATTATAATATTTATCTCAGTATATGTTCCTGCCGCAACATTAATAGTATCTCCGTCACTCGCATTATTAATAGCAGACTGAATTGTAGTAAAAGTTTCTGTAGGTCCGACATTAATAATAGCATGGCCAGTTATTCCAGATATTTTATTAAGTACACTTGAAAAAAAGAAAATAATTTTTTGGAAAAAAGTTTTTTCAATAACTTGATTATCTACATAAAGAGTTGTAGCTGCGGTAAGATGTAGGGATAAAGGTAATAACAGACATAAAACAATTGCTAAACTAATGATTGCCTGAATTTTTTTCATCGTACTCTCTTTTATAAAAAGGTATATCCTCGCCAGTTTATAAATATTATGATAAAATTTAACAAGTATCAGTTGAAAAAATAACCCAAGATTTAGTCTTATTTCTTATCTGACTTAGTCCTCCCAAGAAAAGTTTTCAAATTTTCTGTATAGTTAGTCTTTTTATACGCATTGAACCCGTTTAATCACTAACTCTTCCTTCTAAATATTCCCTGTTAAGATTCTCAAAAACCTGGCTTACTGAAATAATCTCATTGCATCTCCATGCAGTTGAGCCTGCAAAAACATAACCTTTTTCAAATCTGCCTGCTCTTGCTTCAACTAATGCTCGAGCGATGCAATAAGGAGAATTTTCAGGAATGCATGTTTTAATACAATGAAAAGGACAAGTTATAGGCACTTTTTTTCCTGCCTCAACTTCTTCTAAAAATTTATTCTTAATTGCCCTTCCGGGCATGCCTACGGGGCTGTTTATTATAACTAAATCCTCTTTTTTGCAATCAAGATATGCTTGCTTAAATCTAATGTCTGCATCACATTCATGAGTCGTCACAAAACGCGTTGCCATCTGAACTCCTGAAACGCCAATATTGAGAAATTTTTTTATATCTCCCCCATAAAAGATTCCTCCTGCTGCAATTACTGGAATCTTTTTTGAAGAAGTCTCAAACGACCGAACTGCTAAAATAACTTCTGGAATAATTTTTTCCAAGCCCCCTGAAACAAATTCAGAATCTGCAAGTTGCTCGTTTGAATATCCTAAATGACCGCCAGCCATAGGACCCTCAACTACAATCGCATCTGGAAGATGATTATATCTCGCCCAAGCCTTGCACATTATGTAGGCAAGTTTTGCTGAAGAAACTATTGGAATTAGTCCAGTGTGGGTATTTCCAATTTTACTAGAATAACTAGGCAGGTCCCTCGGAATTCCTGCTCCTGAAATAATAAAATCTATTTTCTCCTCAAGGGCTGTCTGAACGAGATTAGAATAATTTGAAAGCGCATGCATGATATTTACTCCAAGAAAGCCATTTCCATTAATTTTAGAACGAGCCAATTTTATTTCATCCCTAAGCGCACTACTGCTAGATGCCTCATATTCTCCTCTGCGATAAGGTTTAGCTTCATTAAGACCAACTGAAGCTATAACCCCCATTCCGCCATTGTTAGCTACTGCTGAAGCAAGGCCTGCACACGATATTCCCACGCCCATTCCACCCTGAATAAGTTTCATCTTTCGTCCACCAATTTCAAGAAGGGGTATATTCCAATTTTCCATGATTATTTTAAAGATCTTAGATTTATTAAACATTTTGGAGAATCTTTTTTTATAAACTTTTCTCTACAAAACTAGATAAAACACTTACTCGCAATCAAAGGAAAAGCAATAGTCGCATCACAAAAAACTTTAACACTCTTTGCTTTTCCGGTTATCTTTCCCCAAGACTTTGCTTCTTCAGGACTGGCTCCAGAGTCCGAGCCGTCATACTCTTGTAATGTATTAATATAAACTGCATAATCTGCGCCGTTTCGATAGAGGTTTGCATTACAAATCGCATGCTTGATAACTCCTGCGCCCAGAATTATCATGCCTGTCTTTTTCTTTCCCAAACTAGTATTATTCAATTCCCAAGCATCATCCACAATATCTATCTTAAAATCCGGATGATTGCTTCTAAAAAAATATATCATGTCGCCAAGGCTTCCATCTGTAAGTGCAGGACAAAAAACAGGGATATTATTTTTTGCACACCAATAATAAATTGATTCTTTATTATTAATCTCCTCACCCATTATTTTTATCAATTTTGAAGGTGTTAATATCTTATCTTTATGCTTTTCCAAAATAGGAAGAACAAACTTCTCAAATTTAACATAACGAGAATTAGGAACAAAAATATTTCCTATCCTGTTAATGCCTTTTTCTCTAAGCTGAGCTCCGTTTGCATCAAATCTTCCGAGTTTAAAATCTCCAAGACATTTAATAAAATCTTCTTCAATTCCTCCTGCAGTTGTTACAATAACATCAACAAGCTTGTGTTCTGCAAGATATCTAAAAATATCACGAAGACCAGAACTCACAAGGTTTGAAGTATATCCAAGATAAATGTAAGCATGCTCTTTTCTCATTTCTTTTATTATTTCTATTGCTTTTGCAAGATTTGTTGCCTGAAATCCTGTTGAAGAAAAGTTATCAATAAGTTTATCATAATCAACACCTTTATTGAAGTCATATCCTCCAATAGTCAAACCTTGAATCTCTTCGCTCTCTTTTAATATTGCATCTGCAGCCCTATCTACATTTACTTTTTCATTATCAGTTTTGTTAGTTTTATTTTTCATGTTTAATATAAAGAATTAATTAATATAAATAAAGACCCAGCTAGAATTAATATTCTGGTATAGCGAGATTTGCTGTTAAATCAATAATCATAATCTTTTTAGAAGTTCGTGGTTTTTAAATTGTTCTATCTTTTCATATAAACATCTTCCCAGCTTCTCATAGTATCTTCCGGAATAACTATTTTTCTGCTGGTGCTATAAACTAGGGGATTGTTTTGTTTATATCTTAATCTAAGAAAAAAACCATAAAGAACACCGAAAAAAAGCCCAGATAAATGTGCTATATAACCTATGCCTTGATCTCCAAATCCAAAAATACCAAGAAAACTTCCAATAATCCATATTATCGCAACAGCAAACATAGGCAGAATAATTCCAAATGAAAAAACAGCCATCATTGGTCTTAGAACTGCAAGACAACCTATTACTCCCATTATCGCCCCTGAAGCTCCAAGAGAGTTAGGATAAAAAGAAAAAGAAAAAATATTAGCAAGAACTCCCGATATCAAAAATAACAAAACAAATTTTCTACTTCCTACTGTTCTTTCAAGTATAAGCCCAAAGATAAAAAGTGCAAAAATATTATAAAGCAGATGTGTCAGGCTACCATGAAGGAAAATCGCAGATAAAAACTGCCATGGTTTAATCAATGCATCTTGGGAAAGAATAAAAGTGGGTGTAAATGAAGGAATCCAAAGCTGAAGAAGAAATACGATTATGCAAGCAAGACAAAGCCAAAGTGAGTAAAATCTGAATTTTTCCATAATTCTTTTAAAATTACTGACTAATAAAGTTTATTGTGTTGTATCTACCAATCAACCAAAAATATTCTTGAACCAGTTAATAATTCTCATAAAAAAGCCGGCTTCCTCATCAGGACACGGCACAAACTCGCAGTCAGGACCTGCTCGTTGAACATAACTTCCATCAGCACATTGTTTCTTGTCAGGAACGCAAAGAACGTCTATTGGAAGAGTCCCATTATAAGAAGTGCCATTAGAATTTGCAATACATTCTTTGATAGGCTTGCAATCAGCATCGCATCCTGAAAATTCAGGCAAGTTTCCATTAGAGCATGAACTTGGAAGGCCATCATCAAAAAGATTTATGCAAGTTCCATTTTTACAGCAGGATTGATTATTCTCATTGTTAGTACAATTCATATTGCAGTCTTCGGCGCAATTACACTTATCCTCCCCATATTGACTTTCACATTTACCATTCCCACAAGGTGCACAAACAGGAGCGCCTGCCCGCGTATCATTTTCCGGAGATATGCAACTACCATCAGGCAATTCATATGGAAAAACAGATTTTAATCCCTCACAACATTTCTCAGTTCCAGGATAATATGCTTCTCCTTCTTTTGCACAAGAGTTAGGATTAAATTGAATACATGTTCCATTTTGACATTTTATCTGTAAATTCCCTGCAAATCCACTGCAAAAATCAGGACATTGAAGACTGATATTAATATTTTCTTTTAATCCAATTGCACATTCTTTAGTGGTCATATCTGTTCCGCATGCACAATCTGAATCCTGATTACAACCATTCTCCCCCGCATAAACTCCGCCTACAAAAAAAACCATCAACAATAATCCAAACAACAAAATCTTACTTTTCATTTTCCATCTCCTCTCCAATCAATTCTCCAAGCGGATTTTCAAAGTCACTATTTAATCTTTCTACTCTTCTCAATTGTTCATCATCAAGTTCTTCTCTAACTCCTTCAATATCTTTCATCAATTCTTCTTCAACCTCTTCCTTTAATGAAGCCATTTCTGCATCATTAGGAAACTTTTTCTTATAGACATCATAAAGATACATGTATATCTCTTGAAAATGACCATCTTGTTCAAGCCAAATTTTATTATTGTTGCTCAAATGAAGCATTGGTAGAAAACATGCAATTTTTTCTTCTTTATTATTACCTGTAAAATGAGAATAGGGAAGTTTAATCTCGGCTTTCTTATTCTTGAATGTTGTTAAAATCTTAGCATAAAATTGTCTTATTCTTTCTCTGATGTTTATTCTTCTTACCTTAGGAATATCAACATAAGAAAGCCTGCCCGCCTGTGTTTTTTCTATCTCTCGATTTATTCTTCTGTTCTCAGTTTTTATAGCATTATCCAAGGCAGACATGAGCTCTGTAAGAGTAACTTTCTTAAACCTGGACATGGGTGTTCTTGGAGAAAGAATTGGAATCTCACCCTCATCAATTTCTATTCTTTCAATAATCTTATCTATCTTATCATCTCGATTATAAAGAACATTATCTATTTCACGAATATATTTATTTAGTAAAAACTCTGACTTTATCCTCAATAAAAGTGCAGCAGCAAGTAGAATATTACTAGAAACATAAAAGTTACTCTCTTCCAATTCTCTTATCTTTTCAAAATAACTTTTACATAAAAGTCCTATATCAACATCCCATGGATCAAGCTGTTCGCTATGTATAAGTTCATAGATTATATCATGCCAGCTCGGATCTTTTCCTGTAACAATGCCATAAACCTGTAAGTGAGCTGAACTATCTGATTTGTTCATTAAAGATTTTTCAAAAATCTCCCCTTCTTTTTCTGCCTCTCCCATAGAAATAATAGAAAATGTAAATTTATAAAATCATCTATACTCTCAAACAGCCATCAAAATGAGGCAACCAGCCGGAAAAGTGATGTCATTGCTTAGTTACAACAAAACCGAAAGATTTAAATACTACCTCTGCCTATAATAATTATCACCTCTTTTTCCCAAGAGGAAGCAAAAGATGTACTATTTTTTATATCCGGCGCTTCCTCTTCGGGTTTTATAATGATTTAACTAATAGGTTAAAAAAAGAGACTTATAAAAACACGGTTTTTAGGAGGATTTAAAACTAATTCTTTTTAGAATTTGTCCCTCTTTTTTCGTTATATTCTTAGACTATTCAATTGTCTTTAAATGATCAATTTTTCTCTCTTGCAGATCAATCTTCATATCCTGTGCATCAATTCTTTTTCCATGTTTATCACTTTTATCTTCAAGAGCCCTTATTCTTGGTCCGTAATCATTTTTCTCTAATCCAAGAAGCCTTGAATCTAAACTACTATAACCCTCAGAGATTTTACCAATACCAGTTAATAAGTTAGAAATCTGGTTAGAGTTATATGCACTATTCTCAGCATTAGAAGAAGATTCTGTCATTAAATTTGAAACAACACTAGACAGATTATTAAAATTAGTACCAAAATAATTTGAAATTGAATTAATCTGAAATTGCCTATTCGAAGATTCAGACTCAGTTAAATTTAAGGCATATCTTTGCGCTTCCGCGGTTTTTTTATCCAACTCGGTTCTTAATTTTAATATTTCAGAACACATAAAGGTATAACTCTTAGAAAGCTCAGTGTAATTATTAGAAAACGAATTTGAAACATCCTGCAATCGAGCAGCATTATCTTTTGTAGTTTGTGAAAGATTCAGAAGATCTCTGTTCTGTTCAAGAGTTTTTCTCATAGCAGTGTAAGAGTATATTGAACTGCCAATAGAAGCCAATGCAACAACACCTAAAACAATTAACCCCCTCTTAGCAGAACTAACATATTTTTGAACTTTTTCCGGAGCCAATCCTTCTCCGATTACAAACTCATAAAGGTGCTTGAAGAAACGTATAGTCATAGTGCATTCTCGATAAAAACCTTTATGAGAAGATTCTCCAATTTCTCCGATATCTTTCTTTATTTTAAGTCGCCTTATTTCGTGATCATGATGGTCAATTCTCTCATCTGTTTTTCTAACATAACCCAATAATGCTTCTCGAGAGATATTAGAAGAATTCCCTTCACTTCTTAGGGCATCTTCTAACCTTTCTGAAACATTTTTCTGAGGCTCTTCAGTTTTTGGTTGTACAATATTTGATCTTCCTTTAAACCATGCCATGATAAGACAACTCAGAATTGGTTTTTAAGCATTATCAAGAAAGAAAACACATATACTTAGAATTATTTACTTATTTTTTAAGAACTCTACTCGTTCTCAGCAAAGTTATTTTAGGATTATCTACTTCTTTGTTAAGAACTCGGTATAATGACACTTTCCACAATATAATCTATTGTTCGCTTTCATCAAAAATATTCCCGGACCGCATCTTGGACAATTTCTCTCTCTTTTTACTGTATCTCCTTCTATCTTAAAAAATTTATACTTCTTACTTGTAGGTTTGTTTACTGTTTTTCTTTTTGATTTATTTTTGACCATAGTTTTATGCTGCTTTTTTCTCCTTTGGTTTTCTTTCTGTTTTTTCCTTATCTTCTTTTGAATTATAAATACTTGCTTCAATCAAAAATGTTTTTGCTCCAAACCTACCTTTAACCTTACTAACAACAATATTTTCTTCTGCTGAATTAAATTTTTCAGAAAGTAATTTTGAAACTTCCGCATAAGAAGGTGTTTTCTCAGAAGGGAGTATTATCTTGAGCTCTTTTCTCTTGAATAAATCATTTTTTGTTTCTTTTAGTATTTGCATTGTTAAGTTTACTCTGATTTTATAGTATATGTTCCTTTTTCAGATAATTTAATTTGTTGAGATACTTCTGATTTTTCAGGATCAATTATCTCGATTTTTCCTTTCCAATTTTCAGTAAATGCTGTGCTTCCGCATCGGGGGCATTTTTCTCCTTCTTCAAAAATAAATCTGCATTTTTTGCATGCTCGTGATTTTTTTACCATCTTATTATTTCTTATCTCCTTTCTTTTTCTTCTCGCTTTTTTCTTCTTTTCCTGCTTTCTTTTCTGCAGCACGTGATTTTTTCTTATCTTCCTCTATCCAGTCTACTCTTCCAAGTCCTGGCTGTCTCATTGTAAGACCGATCTTTGGACTATCTCCCTTATAAGATATAGCAACTACTCTTGCAATACAATTATCTCCTTTCTTTAGTACTCTCTTTGTAGATTTTCCACTTAATACATTTGAAGTTGAAAAAGAAACATAATCTTCCATTGTCTGGCTAATATGTATCATTCCTTTCATTGCTCCAAGATTTATGAATGCTCCAAAATTTGTTATCTCGCTGATTGTACCAAAAACAATTTCTTGCATTTCTGGCTTCCATACAAGAAGTTTAAAATCAGAATTATAATAAGCTGCTCCGTCTCCAGGAATTATTATTCCTTCTCCAACATTAAGAACAGAAATTACACCTATTACTTCGCCTATTTCCTCGTCGTGATAGTTCTCATAAGTATTTCTAAGCTGCTCTTCTACAGCAGTCTTTGTATCAAGCCCAAATAATTTTGGCTCTACCCTTATGTGGTCCTCTACGTCAACAATATAGAACATAAGAATAGGAGAAAAATACGATTTATAAAGCTTATTACTCAATCAGTTTAACTAAACTCAAGCTTTTTTCCTTCTCGAATGATTATACTTCTTTCAACTTTTGATTTAAGTCCCCTATCAAGAGTTGCAATAATGTTCCCGGGAGCGAGTTTTATTATCTCCTGATCTGCATTATCTCCCCCAGTTAAGATTATTTTAACAGCACCTGCTTTCAGTATCTTAAGAGCCATTTTTGCTGCATCCCTATCTGAAAGCTTTTTCTCTTCTTTAGCTAGTTTCTCTAATTCAATCAAAACAGAAGAAATCGTAGTTAATTCAAAGCCGCTTTTCATTAGATTAGATATATCTTCAACATAATCTATTTTCTGCTTTGCACAATAAACAAGGAAATTTGTGTCTAATATTACTTTTATCATAAAGTAAGGTAGCACATTAAACTTTTAAATATTCCCCAAATGAGAAATATTGAAGAAGAGATAACTTTAAAATATTATTTTTCTTTAGGATAAAAATGGGTACATAGTTAAATAGATAGTTTTAAATATTAACCCTCATTGTTATTTATATGATTAGTACCAATTCTATTGAAAAAAGAGAAAGAATTATAGATTTTTTAAAGAAAAATCCTCGAGCGACGCACAGAAGATTGAAAGAGGCGGGTTATACACACATAGAACGATTATTCAAAGGAGGTTTAAAAGAAGCCTACCAGGAAGCCGGAGTAGAGCCACCACGAACTTTTGAAACAAAGACTAAAAAAGAGAAAAGAGAGATAATTATTGAGTATATTAAGAAACATCCAAATGCGGGTGGGCAAGATATCAAAAGAGACACAAAAATAAATTTTCAGATATTGTTCAAAGATATTCTTACAGCATTTCGAACAGCTAATATCTTCTATCCGAGAGAAGAAAAAGTGAGATTGAGAAAAAGAAGCAAGAAAAAAAAAGTTAGTGAAATTATCAAATTGGTTAAGAAAAATCCAGAAACTACATTTGAAGAAATAGCAGATAAATTGAAGATTAATCCTTATAAGATGTTTAAGAATTTTAATGAGATTTACAAAATTGCTGGGATGAATATAATTTCTGGAACTCATAAAAGAGCATTAAAGAAAAAACTAGCAGTTATAAAATTTATAAAAAATAATCCGCTTGCCACTCAAAGAGAAATAAACCTTAATTGTAAAACGCGAATACAGGGAATGTTTGAAAAAGGTATATTTGGAGCGTATAAAGAAGCAGGAGTAGAATTTCCTTTTGAGAGACTCAAATTGCATGGAAGTGCAATGAATAAAGTAAAACAAAGAGCTAAGGACTTTGAAGAGGAAATAGCAAGAAAATTATCTTGTTATGGCAATGTGAATCGATTAGTTAAGACAAAGAGGGGGGTTGCAGATATTATCCTAGAAAGAAATAACAAAAAAGTAATAGTTGAAGTTAAAGATTACTTAAACAAAGAAATAAGCCAGCATGAAATTAAGCAATTAAACAAATATTTAGAAGATTGCGATTGTCCTCTCGGCTTTATCATTTGTCATACTAAACCTAAAAAAGATAGATTTTTAATAGATAAACACGAACTAATAATATTAAGTGAAACTGAACTAAATAAAATTCCAAAAATAATAAATATATAGGGGATAGTCGTATAGCGGTAATATAGTCGCCTCCAGTGATTTTCAAAATCTGAGAAAGCGATTGATGGGGGTTCAACTCCCTCCTATCCCATCTTATCAACCTCATGCAAAAACATCTTGAAGAAATTTTTGATTTAATGGAGAAGGATATTGACTTTCTTAGAAACGAATCACAGATATGTTCATTAAACATTTGGATGGATTTAAAGGCAGATACAGAAGAATTATTCTTAGGTGACATGTTAAGATTAGGCCGATTATACGATGCGATAAAATCAAAAGCCCTAAGTGAAAGAATGGATTATTTTAATAAGAATTCAAGTTTATATGAACAAGCAATAAGTTTAGAGGAATATGAATATGCTGGAAAAATAAAAAGAGAATTGGATTTTTTTGTTCATTCATTTCTTGAAGAAGTTCCATTAAAATATTTAGATTATACCCCCTGCCCAATGGCAAGGGTGGTTCAGCAAACCAAGACTCGATAAGCAAGCTTTATAAATAATACTAACCTCATAAAAACATGGTAAAAAAAGGAGTGAAAAAAGGACTTACAACTAGAGAAATAAATCTAGCACTCATACAGAATTTTATAAATTTACAAAAAGTTATGACTAATCTTTCTATCAAGTTTGATTCTCTTTCAGATCAAATGTCGCGTCTTCTTCAATTATTTGAAATATCTGCTAAAACTTTTGTAACAAAACAAGAAGAAGTTGGCGAGAAAAAAGAAGATCAAGAACTTGTAAAAAAACTTGATGCACTTCTTGATCAAAATAAGACAATAGCAAAAGGTCTTACACTAGTTGAAGAAAAAATAAGACATAGGATATACGGAGATTTGCCATCTGCTTCACCTGTAACAAATCAACCAGGAAGTATACCTGCAAAACCCCTCCCAAGACAGATACCTAAATTTTAAGGCGAAAAATGTTAAGCCAAACAAAGGATAGTATAAGGCAGCTTTTTCTGAAGAAATTTACCGCAGAACTAATATTAAATTCTAAAAAGAGTGAGAAGATTGAAGGCTCAAAGAATCTTGGTGCTTTAAGTGAAGAAGATGAAATAAAAGCCAAGTTAAAAGAAATAATAAGCAAACAAACCAGCAAGATAGAAACACAAAAGCCAATAATTCAACAGCCAAAGATTCTACAAACACAACCAGTAAAAGTTTTAAGACCTATCAATAAAGTTCTTCCCCCAATCCCTGCACCAAAGGAAAATCAGGAAATAGGAGAAACAGAGAGTACATTCGATTCTGTAAAATCTGCACTTCTTCCATCAGGGGAGATTGACTTTGGCAAAATAACCCCATTTATCAGAGATTCCATAGTTTCTTCCATAGAGTGTAGACGTGCCGATGAAAAAATTATGATAAAAAAACTCGGACAAGTAATAAGCACAGAAGTTCAATTAAATGAAAATGAGATAAATTCTTTAATAAAAGCTTTTTCTGAAAAGACGAGAATTCCATTAGTCGAGGGTATACTAAAAGCAAGAGTAAATAACCTAGAAATATTTGCAGTTATTTCTAAATTTTCAACTTCAAAATTTATTATTACAAAAATTATCCCCCAACAAAATAATAGTACAATGAATCCCGCAGGAATGCCTGGTATGAATAGGCCAATGATTTCCCAAAATCCTTTTGCTCCAAAAAATTCTTCTCCAACTCTTTTGAAAAAATAAAGAAAATTTTCTCTTTTTCCAAATAAAATTTTCAGTCTTTTTAAATCTGTAGCAAGCCAACATATATTCTTAAATGCAAAATTTAAAAATAAGAATAAAAAAGAGTTGGGGGCATCACCGGGCCCCCTACCCCTTTTGTTTTACTAACACAATCTCTTTTTAAACGATTTCTGTAATTCAAAGGTTATATCCAAAGAACATCCTTTGTAAACCCCATTTTTCAAAATGGGGTGTTGATAGATATACTTCACAAAGTATATTATAGCAAAGGACGCTGAATTCTTATTATTGTTTGCGCCTTTGCTATTGATGAAATAAAGAGATTTACCATAGAATATTTAAATAATAGAAAATATACTATAAAATACAATGAAAGACGCCATAACCAAAGAAGACATAAAAAAATACAGGGAAATAACAGAAAAAGCTTTTGCAATAGCAGAAAAAAGCATAATGCAAGGAAAAGAAAACGAAGCAAAAGAGATAATAAAAATGGTTTCATGCTATCTTTTTGACAGCAGGCATTTTGAAAAAAAGGGGGATTTGGTTAATGCTTTTGGGGCCATTTATTATGCCCATGGCTGGCTTGATTGTGGTGCAAGATTAAAGGTTTTTGATGTTAGTGACGATAAATTGTTTACAATATAAATATTTAAAAACTAGAATCTGATAAAATTTTTATGAATCAGCTAAGAGAAATAGTTTATGAAGTTGGAGATATTCTCAAATTTTTTCTTCCTCAAAAAGAAACTGAAGATAAACAAGAGTATGCTCCAATAACCCATGTCTTTGCCTACGCAAAAGGTAGTCTTGATGATAAGGAACGCGGACCATTAGGGGATAAGCCAGAATATTGGCTAGCTGTTAAAGAGGCAACAAGAAATGCCAAACTTAATGGGGGAATAAACAGAAGAAACTTTTGGAGAGGAATAGTAAGACTTCCTGCAATCCCACGATTAGAAATTAATGTATTATCAATATACGATGGAATGATTAAGCAAAAGTTAGCTATCCGAAACCCTTAAAATATATTTTTATTATTTAAACGAGTTTTAAATTTCCACCAAGAGATTTTTCTGCAAGTCGATTCAGCATAGTCGCATATTGCCTGGAAGCATCCTCATATTTTTCTTGTATATCCATCAATTCAAATACCCGAGCAGAATTTTCAGCTTTTAGCAAATCTACTCTTAACATTCTACATTTCATCCTATATCGCATATATTCATCAAATGTTAGATCATAAGCTTGATCTGATAATTCTTCAACGTCTCTGCTTTTGCCAAGCATTAATGCTTCTTCACAAGAAATTCTTAATACTCTAATCTTCTCTGCATATTTAATATCTTCCCCGCTACTCATTCTAGATTAAATTAATATAGTTTAATAAACATTTAGGGAATGAAAATATACTAACCAAAACCCTTAAAATATACATTTTCTTATTACAATCATGCAAAAAAGAGTGATAGTTTTAAGCCTTGGCGGAAGCCTTATCGTTCCAAGCGAAATAGACACAGATTTTCTTAAAAAATTTAGAGAAGTAATAAAAAAGAATGAAAAAAAATACAAATTTATTATTGTTTGTGGGGGCGGGAGTGTTGCAAGAAAATACATCAATGCCCTAAGACAAGACAATAAATCTGACTTCCTTCAATCCATGGCAGGAATAACAATAACCAGAGTTAATGCAAGATTCATGACTTATTTTTTCGGAAAAGATGCAAGCGCAGGAATTCCGCACGATATGAAACAGATAAAAAATCTTCTAAAGAAAAATGATGTTGTTTTCTGCGGCGCATTGAGATATGCGCCAAACCAGACAAGCGATGCAACAGCATTAAAACTCGCCAGCTATTTCAAATCTGATTTTATTAATCTCACTAATGTAAAAGGACTTTATGACTCAAACCCCTTAAAAAATAAAAATGCAAAATTCATTCCCAAGGCAACTATTGAAGAATTCAACAAGATTGTAATGGCTATTCCAAACAAACCGGGTATGCATGCTCCTGTTGATCATGTAGCAATGAAACTTATAAAAAAGCATAAAATAAAAACATACATTATTGGAACAGATATCAACCAGTTGGATAATCTTCTAAACAACAAAAGTTTTATAGGCACGATTATTGGATAGTTTTATTATCTTAAAGTTGTTCTAGCTAATTCTTCAGAAGAAAGTTTATGACCTAAAATTCTTTCATATTCTTTTAAAAGAATTACTTTATCAATTTCTCCTATTGGCTCAACGAAAGATACATACTTTATGGGTATTCCGCCACTGCATCTTATTTCAATAGGTTCTGATGTAGTTAATAAACAATTTTTCCCAGAGTATTCAGGAAACATTCCAAGTTGAGAAACTTGAGGATTAAAACCAATGATTATACCTTTTTTTCCTTGCAAAATAGATTCTAACATTTGCATTTTTTCAAGAGACATATCGCCTAATTTGCCTGACTCGTAACCGGTTGTATGAATAACTGCCCATTCCTTTGCTTGTTGATGTGCAAAAGTATAATTATTAACACTTATTTCAGATTTATTTATTGGAATCCCAAAACTATCAAATACTTCTGGAACAGCATAAAAGAAGAAAGCTTCTTGTTCGTTAAGAGATGGTAAAAAACCACTTTCAAACATATTTAGAATATATCCTGTAGCACTTCCTCTTAATAATAAGGGTTGTTCTCTATCTACTGAAAAAATTCTAGATACTTCATTAGCAAGGTTACTTTGTCCCATAATCCATTTGAGAATATAATGGGGATTATAATCTTTTTAAAACTGATGTTATAAAGAGGCATATATTAAAAAAGATTAATCTAAATATAAATTCAATCGAAATCTTTAAATACTAATTAATATCTAATAGTGATATATATGTAACTAATAAATATCAAAACATAACAAAAAAAATGCAAAAAACAATAATAAAAAAACGAGAAGAAGAACACTGGCCTACTCTTAATACAGTAATAATGGTAGAAGAAACTCTAAAAAATATGAAAGAAAGCATCATAACAATAGCAGAACTAAAAAGAAGTCTTCCAAGACAAGTAAATCATAACACACTAATGTTAATTCTTCAATATCTTGAGCAAAGTAATAAAATAGCAGTGACTCTAAGAGGAATAACTTGGATATATAATAAAAACCAAAGCTTGAGACTAGCATTAAATAAAGGTTTAGAATTGTGATAAATGAAAATTATAAAAGTAATTCTTTCACCAGAAGCACAAGAAGTTTATAAAAGATTAAATCAAGAAGCAGAAAAATCAAAAGAATCAAGAATGCTTCTAAAAGCAATAAACCAAAAAGTGGGACTTATTAAAGAGAACATTCATTATGGAGAACCAATAGCAAAAAATTTAATTCCAAAAGAATATATCGCGAGATATGATGTTAATAATTTATTTAGAGTAGAACTTCCTGCTTTCTGGAGAATGCTCTATACTTTGACAGAAGGTGGAAGCAACATCGAGATAGTATCTTTTGTTCTGGATATCATTCACCACAAGGATTATAACAAGAAATTTGGTTATAGAAATAACTAACATGCAAATAATCACCACGCCCAAACTAAACGACGCCCTAAAAGAAATAGATAAACTCAAACAAAAAGGCGAAAAAGTAATCGTTCTAAGCCAGGACGACGAATTCAATAGAAAAATTCTTGAAAAATCAAAAATTGATATCTTTCTCATAAATGAAGAACTAGAAAGCAAAGACTACTCAAAACAAAGAAATTCTAATTTAAATGAAGTTCTCGCAGAACTTGCAACAAAAAACAAGATAAAAATAGGTATAGATATAGATAAAATATCCAGTAAAGAAAGAAAAGAACAGGCAAAATCTCTCGCAAGATTAGCACAAAATATCTTACTATGCAAAAAGGCAAAAACAGAAATGATAATCTTCACAGAAAACAGATCAAAAGACAAACGAGCAATAGTCTCTCTTCTTCTTACACTCGGGCTTGATACAAAAAGAGCAGAAAAGGCCGTTCAAGAAAGTTTTTAAATTGAAGATATCTAAGTAGATAAAAGATGACTAAAGAAAAAACAGGAAACATAACTGAATCTCTCAGCCCAAACGAGCGAACAATTTTTCCATACCTAGATGAAGGGATAGAAAAAATCGTAGAAAAAACAAAACTGCCATATGAGGCAGTTTTAAGAGCCCTTGAATTTCTAAGCAATAAAAAGATAATAGAACTTGAAATAAAAGCAAAAAAGATAATAGAATTAGGAGTCAATGGTGTCTTATACAAGCAAAAAGGACTTCCAGAAAGGATACTTCTTAATAACTTATCTCAGAAAAGTCCACTAACACTTGAAGAAGCACAAAAATTAAGTGAACTTTCTGAAAATGAATTCAAGGCTTCGCTTGGAGCTCTCAAAAAAAGAGCAATTATAAATCTTACAGATGGAAAAATAGTGCTTGTAGCAGCAAAAGAAGAGATTATAAAAAAGACACTTGAAGAAAAATTTATTGATGCTTTACCTCTGGAATTAGAAAAGCTCGAACCAGAACAAAAATTTGCTCTGAATATACTGAAAAACAGAAAAAATATTGTTGAAGTAAACAACAAGCAAGAGATAAATTTTAAATTAACTAAACTTGGAAAAGATTTATTTTCAAAAAAATCAGAGATAGCAAGTTCAAACGATTTTATTGAAACATTAACAAGCGAGATGATTTCAAATGGCTCTTGGAAAGGAAAAAGTTTCAGAAGATACGATATCAAGAGCCCTGTCCCAAAAATTTACGGCGGAAAAAAGCATTTTGTGAATCAGGCAATAGAACAAGCCAGAAAAGTTTGGACAGAGTTAGGCTTCAAAGAAATGAACGGCAATATGGTCCAAACAGGATTTTGGAATTTTGATGCATTATTTACAGCCCAGGATCATCCTGTAAGAGAGATGCAGGATACATTCTATATTAAAGATGCAAAAGCAAAACTTCCTGATGCAAAAATCGTTAAAGCAGTAAAAGAAAGCCATGAAAATGGTGTCGGAGGCAGTAGAGGTTGGGGTGGAAAATGGGGTGAAGAAGAAGCAAAAAAAGTAGTGTTAAGAACACATACTACTTGTTTATCAATTCAAACACTTGCAAATATATCTAAACTGAAAAATAAAACCGGAAAATATTTTGCAATAGGAAAATGCTTTAGAAATGAGACAGTTGATTGGGGGCATGGTTTTGAGTTTAATCAGACAGAAGGAATTGTTATTGATAAGAATGCAAACTTTAGAAATCTGCTAGGATATCTCGTTGAATTCTATAAGAAGATGGGTATTGATAAACTCAAATTTGTTCCTTCTTATTTTCCATATACTGAACCAAGTGTAGAAATATATGCTTACAATTCTATAAAAAAGAAATGGATAGAGGTTGGGGGGGCAGGAATATTCAGACCAGAAGTTACAATTCCTTTGCTTGGCGAGCATATCCCTATTTTGGCATGGGGTCCTGGTTTTGATAGGGTGTTGATGGAATATTATCAAATAGAAGATTTAAGAGAATTTTACAAAAATGATATAACTAAATTAAGAAAAATAAAATTTTGGGGGAAATCTTAAGATGGCAGGTATAAAATTCAGCAGAAAAGAATTCGAAAAGCATATCAAAATTACAAAAGAAATAGAAGAACAAATAAGCATGTTCGGAACAAATCTGGAGTCTATAAACGATGAAGAAATAGAAATATCTGTAAATCCAAATCGCCCAGACCTATACTCCCTTCAGGGATTCATAAGAGCTTTTTTTGCATTTACAGGCAAGAAAAAAGGGTTAAAAGAGTATAAAATAAATAAGCCAGAAAAAAATTATGAGGTGATAATAGACAATTCTATTTTAGAAGTAAGACCATATACGGCATGTGCCATTGTAAGAAATCTCAAGTTTGATGATGAAAAAATAAAAGAAGTAATAGATATACAGGAAAAAATACATACAACTCTTGGCAGAAACAGGAAAAAAATAGCAATAGGTATATATCCTCTTGAAAAAATAAAACTTCCCATAAAATTTGAAGCGAAAAAACCTGAAGATATTAAGTTTATTCCTCTTGAATCAGAAAAAGAAATGAATGGAAGACAAATTCTATCAAGTCATCCAACGGGCAGAGATTACGCGCATCTTCTTGAAGGAAAAGCAAAATTTCCCATTTTTGTTGATGCTAATAATGAAATTTTAAGCATGCCCCCAATAATAAACTCGCATAAAACCGGAAAAATAACAGAAAGCACAAAAGAAATATTTATAGAATGTTCTGGCTTCGATTTGGAAATATTGAAAAAAACCCTCAATATTCTGATTACAATGTTTGCAGATATGGGTGGGGATATTTATCAAATGAATGTAAAGCGCAAAGGCGGTAATTATATGACTCCTGATTTGACACCGGAAAAAATGAAGATTAGTATTGAAAATACAAACAAACTTTTAGGTCTTCAACTTAATGAAAAACAAGTGGGGGAATGTTTGGAAAAAATGGGTTATAATCTTAATAAGGGAACTGTTGAGATTCCTGCCTGGAGAACAGATATACTTCACGAAGTAGACCTGATAGAAGATGTTGCGATTGCCTATGGCTATGATAATTTCAAGCCAGAAATACCTAGTATATCTTTCACCGGCCAAGAAGAAGAAATTGAAATAAAGAAAAGAAAAATAGCAGAAATTCTCTCAGGACTAAATATGCTTGAAACTTCTTCTTATCACTTAACAACTAAAGAAGATCAGCTGGAAAAGATGGGTATAAAAGACAAGGAAGGAATCATAGAAGTAGAAAACAGCAAAACAGAGTATAATCTTCTAAGAAACAATCTCCTGCCTCTTAATTTAAAAATTTTAAGCGAGAATACTAACGCCGAATATCCTCAAAAGATATTTGAATTAGGCAGAGTCTTTGAAAAAGATTCAAAAGAAGAAACAGGAATAAAAGAAAGAGAAAGATTATCTATCTGCCTTGGAGATTCTAATGCAAACTTTACTGAAATAAAAAAAGTCTTAGATTATTTAACGGGGATGCTTGGAATAGACAAAGAATATAAAATAGAAAATGGTGAGCATCCATCATTTATCGATGGAAGATGCGGAACAATAATTATAAATGGAAAAACAATAGGATTCTTGGGCGAAATAACACCTCAAATTCTCGAGAATTTGAGGATAAAAATGCCGGTTTGCGCGTTGGAAGTAGATGTCGAGCAACTTTGCAAGTGAAAAGTTAAAGATAGAGTAACGAGCAGGGTTGCGAGTTCAAGAATTAATCAAGTAATCACCCAAAATAACTCTTATCGCTCTTCTTCGTCTCCAAACCATAGCTCGCATTCATAGATTCATAAATCTTCTTCAAATCTTTCTCAGAATTTTTCCAAAGCTCGCAAACTTTCTTAACATATTCTGCCTCTGCTTTCTCATCATACTTTATCTCAAGATTAAAAGCATCTATCTCTAATTCTGCAAATTTCTTGTAGAGTTTTTCAATTATCTCCTTCTCTCCGTTATTGAATCCTTTTATAACATTAAAAACAAACATTGGCGCGCTTGTAGGATTGATAAATGTTTCAAAAACCGCAATCATGGCATGAATTTTGTCTCTTACATTTTTTCTTACCCTCTTAACAAGAAGCTCTGTATCTTCTTCTGCAATTGACTCTATCTCAAAATTCTCATTCATAAATTGAAAACTGGGAAGAGAATACTTATTCTTTACCTTTTCGTAATCTTTCTTTAATTTTTCAAGCTTATTTTCTTTTACTTCATTCATAAAAGAGAAAGATAAAACGAATTTATAAATCTATTACTATTTTTTATTTTTTCCAGATCTTTTTTTTCCAAATACTTTTATCAAAATTATTGAGATAACAACAATTAACAAGACAATTATAACAGCATAAACAACTTTATTATCTCCACTAGTTGTCTCAGGTGTTTCTTCTTGGATTGGTTCTTTAGCCGGAAGTTCGCCGCCAATTTGTTCTGTTTCATTTGCCTGAGGAGCAGCAGCTGAAACATTTCCAGTTATATTTTTAACTAATCCTGTGCTTCCGCCACCGCCGGTTACAGCACTTGTTACTGCATTCTTTGTTCCTAAAACAGCGCTATGTGTCAAGTTTTCTATCTTCAGAGTTGTTCCTGTTTTAGTACAGCTTATTCCGTTTGCAGTGTATGTTCCTGCTGTGAGACACTGGCTTATGTCTATTTCACTAGCGCCATTGCATGCTGCGCTTATTTCACTTATCGAGACGATATCTGCATCTTTTACGCACAGATTATCATATCCGTTATCATCAAAATAAACCGTTTTTGTAAATCCTGGCTGGATTACTCCTGACATGTTTACGATTATATAATCTGCACCAAGAGTTATATTTATGTTGCTTAAATCCAAACTTGCATTGCTGAAATTAAATGGGAATTCTAAAACAATAGTTGAACCAGACAACAAAGAAACGTTTTGTTCTCCAGAATATGTTTGTGATGAGTTAGATTGTGTGCCATTGATAGTTACATTTGTTAATACGATTCCTGTTGTTTCAACATCAGAGCTGTTTCCAGTTACATTATTTCCTACAATACAAACTCCGCCAACACTTACCCAACTTGTTGGATAAGGTTCGCACAAAAACTCTGCATAAGTTGGCATTATTGAAGCCGGCGTTAGTGCATTACCATATACTAATGGATTTCCTGCTGCACCTGAACAATTCATTTCACCAATATCCGCGGGTGTTGCAAAGCCGTCAAGCCAATTATGATTAATATCATTCCAACTACATACATTTGGACCTGCCTGATTTCCCCACCAATTATTTGTTACATCTACAGCATTTGATGAACCGCCAAAGTTTCTCATTGCTCTTAGAACATTATCAAAATTATTATATTGTACTATAACGCCCGTACCAAAAGTATCTCCACCAAATGCTTCGCCCCACTGCAGGTCACTTATATTGTAAAATTTGTTATAACGGACCTGCGTATTACCAACACTACTAGTTCCAATGCCTGCACCAGAATCATGTATATAATTATACTCAATAAGATGACCTGATGAAGGATTTACAAACACAACGCTAGAACCTGCCCTTGTAGAACGCATATCATTCTCTAAAACAGTTGCTCCATTACTACTTTGGCTCATAGTCAAAGCTTGCCCTCCGGCACATGTTAATATGTTGTTTTTAACAGTAGCATTAAGTGTTGGATTATTTGAGGAACCAAGAAGAACACCTTGAGAGCTAGAGAGTCCATTTATTGTAAATCCATCAATTATTGCACCATTACATCCTGATCCATCATGTCCGGTTTGAAATGCACCATTGATAACAGACTCGCCTGTGCCTCTAGTTCCAGGAACTTTATTAACACCTGCAGCAACACCAGATTTAGCTCCTAAAAGTGTTAAATTTTGACAATTAGTGTGGCCGACTCTTCCAAGAGAAATAGATTCATTATAAGTTCCCGCCGCGACATGAATTGTTCCGCTTACATTCGTAACAGTATAAACTGCTTTTAGTATTGTCTTAAAAGGATCTCCTATATTTCCACAATTGCTATCGCTTCCATTATTAGCATTAACATAGCAATCTGTAGTACATGGTGTGCATGGAACTGTACAAGATCCATTAATAGTAACCCAACTAGTTGGATATGCTTCACATAACCAAGGATAATAATCTATATGAATCGTTCCATGAGGAAAGCTTCCGCCAAAATCATCTACAGCACTGCCAAGATCTTCTGCAGGCAATAAATTTTTAATATCATATCCTGCGTCTACAAAACCAGATTCAACTTCGGTTGTTCCATTATTATCATACGGACCATTAGCGCTGTTCCAATAATTATTTTCTGCTAAAATATTCCCCGTAGAAACATTTCCACCATACCATGTAAGAGATCTATTACCGCTACCCAGAATAATATCAAAGTTATTATATCTCACAATCATTCCAGAAGATTTTGTACCTGCTTCCTGCGAAAATCCCTTATTATGAAATGTATTGTATTCTACAAGAGCATTTTTATGCTCAAGAGTCATACCTGTATAAAAAGTATTATTCCTAATAACCAAATTTTCATTATAATTTGCATAAATTGCAGATCCACTAGGAAGATTAGAATGAAAAATATTGTTTTCAATAAGTATATTATCATTGCGTATATACAATGGTTGTTCTGCTACAGAGATTTCAATGCTGGCACCCGCTTTAGTAGACATATTTGTAAAAGTATTGCCAATTATTTTAGTACCTTTTCCTGATCCAACACAAATACCCCCCATTAGACTAGCACAATGTCCACTTACTGCACCCCCACGATTAATAGTGAATCCCTGTATAGTAACTCCAGTCGCATTATTATATATTATAAATCCCCCATTAAGAGTAACTCCGCTTTGTGCTTCAAGCACAATATTGGATTTATTAGTACCAAAAATACTTACATTTTCATTATAAGGTCCAGCAGCCACATTAATAGTGTCCCCATTACCTGCAGCATTAACCGCAGCCTGTATTGTAGCATAATCTGCAGGAACCTCAATCGTTGCTCTTCCGGTTATTGAAGCAAAAACTAATGAAAAAAATGAGCCTATTTTTTCAAACAAACTTTTTTCAACAACCTGACTATCTCCAGAAACATAAAGAGTTTTTGCCTGTATGAGATGCAGGGATAGAGGTAACAACAGAAACAAGACAATTGCTAAACTGATAACTGCCTGATTTTTTTTCATTGTAACCCTTTTTTATAAAAAGACTATTGCAGGGGGATTTATAAATATTTGTATAATCGGGGGGGAGTTTAGTAATTTTTTCTTCAGTTTTTATGAAAGTAAATTTGATAAGAAAATATTTTTATGGAGATTATCTAACTCTTAATTACCAATTTAACATCA
>Ga0247842_10002510_pt1 | contig 26985 bp, 29 predicted proteins | sample LaCruzMarch2015__3_FD_192411 | JGI IMG/M metagenome (GOLD analysis project Ga0247842, IMG submission 192411) | Freshwater microbial communities from meromictic Lake La Cruz, Castile-La Mancha, Spain - LaCruzMarch2015_19m | ecosystem: Environmental > Aquatic > Freshwater > Lake | place: Spain...
GTAGGTTGGGATAACAAGGTAAAAACACTGGAAACCACCAATAAGATTATTAATATGAAGGTGAAATTTTTAAGTAAGTTTTTCATAAAAGGTATTTAAAATACTTCTTTAATATAGCAAAAAGATGAAATAAATTCAATTTTAAAAGGGCTCCAGAGGACGCGATGCGTCATAGAGCCCTTTTTTAATTCGCTACGGTTTGGAACTGAAATTGTTTATGCGATAATTTGAGCAGATTTTTGTTCACTTTCCTGGGTCTGCCCGTACCCAGCCTGGAGAACTGCCCGCAGAGGTTGCGGAACATCCTCGAATTTTACCCTTTCCTCAGAATAGTCGCCCATGCACGGTGCGAAGAAATCCTTGAGGTGGTCGGGAATATCCATGAGATGGATCCTCTTTATTCCCTCTTTTTCCTCCCGACTAATCAGGAAGAAAAAGTTTGCTAACCTTGGTCCGTTTGGCACATCCCAGGTGCCGTTGTAGTCCAGGTAGCAGATCCCCGGTTTTTTTTCAATAAAGAACTCCCTCTTATTAATCGTCGCTTTCGCGGCGAATTTGTGACGGAGGAGACCCCTTCTCACTATATACCACAGCGAGTGGATCTTCTTTATCTTTTCGTCCGGGATATCTCGGATGAGGGGCGCTGTATTTCGGCTAAGACTATCCAGGTAAAGAGATACTTTCATATCTATACCCTCTTTCACCGTTTTTTCGATGCCCCCACTGGCGGTTACCGGCCAAATCCTCTTTCCATCGCTTTCTATCAGCAGAACTCCACCCCTCCTCCAGAATTTTTGGCCGTCTTTACCCTGAGTTTCTTCAGCATGTATAGTCAATGCTATCATGCCTGTTTTGCCGGCAAGAAATTCGGCCGGCGTCAGGGTTGCCCTGGTGAAAAGACTCTTTTTTTCAATCTCCAGTACATTGGAGATCAGATCATTGAGATATTTTCTGACGGTTTCTATCTCTTCTCCAAGTGCCGGATCGGTGCCGTAGGCTTTTCCATAAGCCTTTAGTTGGCCCGTAGGATCTTCGGCGAGGTATTTTTCCCCGATCATTTTTTTGATAGTGGTTTGGACTTCGGCCTGTGATTGATGAGGTTTGGTCAGATAATACTCAAATACCGCTGTCCAAGCTGTCTGCTTGTAAAAAGGGTCTTTTTCTCCCCGGAGGTATGATTCTAAAGCTGCCTGATCTTCTCCATTTCCTGCTGAGCTTAGGCGTTGGGCAATCTTTTTCCTCTGAGGATCTTTTTCCTTGTTTACCTCCTCTGTCCTCTGATCGATGTTGCCCAAAAGGCCGATAGCCCATTCCCGGAGCTTCTTCTGATCCCGGTCAATTTTCTCTATTTGTTTTGACATTTCCGCCGGGGCTATAGAAGAGGGATTTGGAAGCTCCAGCTTCGGCTCAGACTCTGAATTCCATTTCTTCGGGAGATCTTTCAGATCGTGGATTTCGGTGACTTCTTTTTCTTGATCGTCGCCGTCGGCCTGACCCTTTTTGTTTCCGTTGTCCCGCTTCTTGATTGTCTTTTCTTCTGTTCCTTTCATTAATAAACTCCTTTTTAAAAAATTCCGTAGCGAATTGCCAATGAACTGGTTTTTTTATAGCAAATAATATGGTATTTGTCAAGGACAGAGTTTTTTGAAAAATAAATTTTTAATAATAAAAAAGAAGGGCGGGGTCCCTTCTATTGATTCTCTGTTGGAGAGAATATATAAACCATTTTCTTTTTTGTTATTGGATTTGTGTCAGCTAATTTAATTAGTTCGGATGAAATAGATCCTAATCCGCCAGCAATAATTATTATTTTTAATCCTTGACGGATAGCTTCTCTGACTAAAGGAGCAAAATCTTTATCTCCACTTCCTATACAAAGATGGGTATATTCGTTAAATTGATAAATTATTTTTCTCCCAAACTTGATTAGGATGTCGTCAGTGGTATCTATTTCTCTGCCTTTTTTATCTTTTACTCTTGGGCAGAATATTGTGAAAAATCCTAGTTCGTAAAAGTTTTCTCCCTGTAGAGAGGCTGTGTGGGGCGGAGCAAAAACAAAGACATTGCTGATTCCGCCTACTTCTGAAGAAATTCTTTTTAATATATTATCGAAACCGGTTATTACAGAGAAATTTTCAGGAGTTGCAGTCATTTTTATATTTCTCTGTATGTTCTCAAAATCGAGAAGTATTAGTATTTTCTTCTTCTTGCTTCCCTTTTTCCTTTTCCAAAACATAGTTTTTTCCTCCAATCTGTTATTTCAAGTATATTTTTATGTAAAGAACATTTTATACTATATACTAAAATAAAAATCCTGTCAAATCGTGACAGGGTTTTTTATTTTAATGTAATTGTATTTTTTATTTTTCAACTAATTTCAAACTCATTCTATGTTCTTCGGGTCGGATTTCTAATATTTTGAAATCATAGCTTTTTCCGACTTTCAGGACTTCTTCCATTTTTGCTTTTGTTCCGAATTCAGAGATATGACATAATCCTTGGATTTTAGAATCAATTTGAATGAAAGTACCAAAGGGATTAAACTTGGTTACTTTTCCTGAGACTACATCATCTTTTTTAAATTTTGTTTCAATGTCTTTCCAAGGATCAATTTTTAAAGCTTTTAGAGATAAGGAAACTTTGTCGTTGTTAATTTCAATTATTTTTGCTTTTACTTTATCTCCCACTTTAACGATTTCAGTTGGATCATCTATTATTTTCCAATCTAACTCAGATATATGTATTAATCCTTCTATTGGTTCGTGAACTATTCCTTCTTTAATAAATTTTATAAATGCTCCAAAATCTGTGACTCCGGTAATCTCTCCTTCTATAACATCTCCAACCTGATAATTTTTTAAGAATTCTTTTATTTTTTCTACTTCTTTTGCTCTTTCTGACAGAATCAGTTTTTCTTCCCGTGGGTTTAAATCAAAAACTCTTACCATCATTTCCAAGCCGATGAATTTTTGGAGTTCTTTTAATATTTTCATGGGGTCTCCGCCTTCTACTTTAGGATAATGTTCGGCAGATAATTGAGAAATAGGAAGGAATCCTTTGATTCCAGAGATTTCTACTAAAAGTCCTCCTTTGTTTGCTCCCATGATTTTAACAGGTATTTCTTCTCCATTTTCTTTCTTTTGTTTTAATTGTTCCCAGTTTAATTCTTTAGAGGCACTACTAAGAGATAATTCTTTATATCCTTCTTCATTCTCCAATTCTATTATTTTAGAGAAAACAATATCGCCAATTTTTAAATTTTTTAATTGGCTTTTAGCGAGTTGAAATTCTCGACCGTAAATTATCCCGGTTCCTTGAGGTCCTAAGTCTAAATAAATAGCTCCTCTCGTTTTTTTAATAATTTCTCCCTGGGCGATATCCCCAGCTTTTAAAAGTTTGATTAAATTGTCTTTTTCCATGATTTCTTTCATATCGGTTAATTTAACATATATCATATTTTTTTTCAACAGTTGAAGGCAATAGTTGATTATGTTAAAGTAAAAGAAGAATAATTTTTAATTATTATTTTTTTATGCAAATTTTCTGGAAAGGGCAGTCCTGCTTTCAAATAATAGCAACTCCTAATAAGAATAGTCAAATAAAAATAGTTATTGATCCGTTTTCTGAAGAAACTGGACTAAGGGTACCGAAACTTGAGGCAGATGTTTTATTGGTTTCCCATGATCACGATGACCATAATAATATAAAAGCTGTTTCTGGCAGTCCGTTTTTAATTTCGGGACCGGGAGAATATGAAACAAAAGGAGTCTTTGTTCAGGGTATTCCTTCTTTTCATGATAATTCTCAAGGAAAAGAAAGAGGTCAAAATACTATATACTCTTTAGAAACAGAGGATATAAAAATATGTCATTTAGGAGATTTGGGTCAAAACGAACTGACCGAAGATCAGCTTGAAAAAATAGGAGATGTTGATATTTTATTAATTCCTGTGGGCGGGGAAGCTACTATTTCAGCGAAAGAGGCTGTTAAAATAATGGCTCAGATTGAACCGAAAATTACAATTCCTATGCATTATCAGCTTCCTAAAATAAAATTAAAATTTGACGGAGTAGATAAATTTTTGAAATCGCTTGGTTTGAAAACAATACAACCACAAGATAAACTGATAATAAAGAAAAAAGATATTTCTCTAGAAGAAGCTAAGATAATCGTTTTACAACCTTAATGCCGCTGGACACTGAAAAAAAACAAGAGTTGCCTCAAGGTACCAGGAAAATAATACTTTGGTTTATAATGATAGTTATTGCGGCAGGACTTATTTTTTGGTGGGTTAAAAGTTTTAAAGAAAAAATTAATAGTATTGGAGGAGAAGAAATACAAAAAGAAATTAATTTACCTTTATTAAAAGAACAATTTAAAGATTTACCACAATTCGATGGCCAAAAATAAAAAGAAAACAATTAAAATAAAAAGTAAAAAACAAGTTTTTTCTGTTACTAAAAAATCTGTTTCTGTTCCTGTTAAAAATGAAAAACTTGGGAAAAAGCAGGAGAAGCCAGAAGAAATTAGAGCTATAGGCTTGGTTAACCCTCGGGAAATAACGGAAGAAATGAAAGAAAGCTTTATCGATTATGCGATGTCGGTAATTATTTCCCGAGCTCTTCCTGATGTCAGGGATGGTTTAAAGCCTGTTCACCGAAGAATTTTGTATACAATGCATGAGGATGGGTTAAGACATGATGCTAAATTCAGAAAATCAGCAACTGTTGTTGGAAGTTGTTTGGGGCGTTATCATCCTCATGGTGATATATCTGTTTATGATGCCTTAGCAAGAATGGCTCAGGATTTTTCTTTAAGATATCCTCTTATTAATGGTCAAGGAAACTTCGGTTCAATTGATGGAGATCCTCCGGCTGCCATGAGGTATACAGAAAGCAGAATGTCAAAAATAGGAGAAGAAACTTTAAAAGATATAGAAAGAGATACGGTTGATTTTGTTGATAATTATGACGGGACAAGAAAAGAACCTCAAGTTTTACCTTCTCCTCTTCCTCAGCTTTTATTAAACGGTTCTTTAGGAATTGCGGTGGGTATGGCTACAAATATTCCTACTCATAATCTTTCTGAAGTTTGTGACGCCACGGCTTATTTAATAGATAATCCCAAAGCAGATACAGAGGATCTTTTTGAATTTGTAAAAGGACCGGATTTTCCGACCGGAGGAGAAATTTTTGATCAGAAAGCTATTTTGCAGGCTTATTCGCAGGGTTCAGGTCCTATATTAACTAGAGGTAAGGTAGAAGTTTTAGAGAACGAAAAGACGGGTCGTCAGCAGATTATAATTACTGAAATTCCTTTTCAGGTTCAGAAATCTAGTTTTATTGAGCAGCTTGCTAATCTTGTTCAAGAGAAGAAAATTGAGGGTATAAAAAATATTAGAGACGAATCAGATAAGGACGGAATGAGAATTTTTATTGAATTGCAAAAAGATGTTATTGCTCAGAAAATTTTAAATCGTCTTTATAAATTTTCAGATCTTCAAAAAACATTTCATTTAAATATGTTGGCTTTGGTTGACGGTATACAGCCGAGAGTTTTGAGTTTGGCTGAATTATTGGGTTATTTCATCGAACACAGAAAACAAGTCGTTTATAGAAGAACTCAATATGAATTGAATAAAGCTAAAGAAAGAGCTCACATATTGGAAGGTTTACATAAATGTTTGGCTAATATAGATGAAGTTATCAGGATTATAAAAAAATCAGAAAGTAGAGAAGATGCTCAGAAGAATTTAATGAAGAGGTTTAAATTAACCGAGATTCAGGCTAACGCTATTTTGGATACCAAGTTATCTGCCTTAGCCAAGTTGGAGAGAAAGAAAATAGAGGATGAGTTAAAAGAAATAATGGCCAGAATAAAAGAATTAACGATTATCTTAAAGAGTCCTCAGAGAATAAAAGAAATAGTTAAAAAAGAATTAAAAACTCTAAAAGATATTTTTGGAGATGAAAGAAAGACAAAAGTTCACGCTCAGGCTGTTGGCGAAATTGTCGAAGAAGATTTGATCCCGGCTGAAGAAACAATAGTTACTCTTACTCAGGGAGGTTATATAAAGAGAATAAATCCTGAAACTTATAAACTCCAAAAAAGAGGAGGAAAGGGTTTGGTGGGAATGAAAACAGTCGGTGAAGATATAGTTGAACACTTTTTATCTGCGAATACTCATGATAATTTGTTATTTTTCACCGATACAGGAAAAGTTTTTAGAACTCCGGTTTATGAAATACCTGAAGGTCAAAGAGTGGCAAAGGGAAGAGGTCTTTTAAATTTCCTTGAAGTTTCTTCTGAAGAAAAAGTTTTATCATTAATATCTTTGGGCAAAGAAGATTTGGCTTTAGGAACAAAATACTTAGTGATGGTAACCAGGGACGGTATAATCAAAAAAACCGATCTTTCTCAATTTGAGAATATAAGAAAATCCGGATTAATCGCTATTACTCTTAAAAAGGGAGATATTTTAAATAGCGTAAGAAAGACCACAGGAGAAGATGAAATGATTTTAGCTACTAAAAAGGGTCAGGCGATAAGATTTAAAGAAAAAGATATCAGATCTATGGGCCGGGGGGCTGCTGGAATAAAAGGAGTAAGGTTGCAAAAGGGTGATGAAGTTGTGGGTATGAGTGTTATTAAAAATATAAAAGAAAAAGATCAAAAACTGGAGAAAAGTTATTTGTTGGTGGTAATGGAGAATGGGTTTGGTAAGAGAACTGATTTGAAAGAATATAAGCTCCAGGGGAGAGGAGGATCTGGAATAAAAACAGTAAAACTTACTCCAAAAACAGGTAATTTAGTTGCTTCGAAAGTTTTAACCGATGAAGAGGATTTGATTATTATTTCCAGAAAAGGGCAGGTTATAAGGACGGAAATAAAAACAATTCCTATTTTAAGCAGGTCTACTCAAGGAGTAAGGATAATGAAACTTGAAGATGATGATAAAGTAGCTTCATCAACCTGCATTTAATAAAATTTTAAAATATGATTGGATTTTTAAATCCAGAAACCGTTTTAAAACAGTTAAGGTTGCAAAAAAGCATGGTGGCAGCTGATTTTGGTTCGGGGTCCGGAGGTTGGGTGATACCATTAGCCAAGAAGTTAGAAGAAGGAAAAGTTTTTGCAATTGATATTTTAGAAGAACCTCTTTCTGCTCTATCAAGTAAGGCAAAAACAGAAAAGCTTTTTAATATTCAGACAATTAGGTCGGATATTGAGAAAACTTCAAAAATGATTTCTGAGTCTTGCGATTTAGTTTTAATGACTAATTTACTTTTTCAAATTGATGATAAAAAGCAAATATTAGAAGAAGCAAAAAGGGTTTTAAAAAAATCAGGTATGGTTTTGGTGGTTGATTGGAAGGCAGATAATGTTTTTGGTCCAAAAGAAGGAAGAGTTTCTTCTGATGAGGTTAAAAAATTTGCTGAAGAAGTTGGTTTAAAATTTGAAAAAGAATTTGAAGCAGGGCCACATCACTATGGTTTGGTTTTTATTAAATAATATGAAAAAATATTTTTTATTAATATTTTTATTTATTACAATTTTTTGTCTTCCTAATTTTGTTTTAGCCGATGACAATGGTTGTAAACAATTTTGTATTCAAAATAATTATGTTGGTGGTAAATGTTATACTGGTGGTCCTCCTGCTGCCGGTTGTGATAGTATATCTGGTGATTCTACCTGGGCTTACTGTGATAATACTAAATATAGAACGTGGACAGACAAGGGGTTGGGTAGTGGAACCTGTAACGCGTTTTTGCTTCAAGGTTGTTGGTGCGCTACATGCCAAGATGGTGCTTCTTATGGTTGCGGATCAATAGATGTTCCAAACATAGATTATGTGTATACTGATAAAGATAGGTATGTTCTTGGTGAGACTGCAGTAGTAACATGGCAATCTACTGGTATCCCTGCTGGTAAATTTTGCGTGAGATTAATGAATGCAAATGTTCCTGTGGATGCTTTACCTCAGTGTAATTCATCTCAACCTAAAAGTTGGACGTTAGGAACTAATCTTTCTCCGGGACCGAGTTATCGGTTTCAAGTTTGCCAGGCCAATTCTTTCAATCTTGGTTGTGAAAACGAACAAGATCAGAATCGTACAGCTTATAGTAGTTATTTCCCTATTAGTAATACAAGCTGTCAGTCCGGACAAGATTCTCCCCATAAAGTATGTCAAGGAACTACTTGTGTATCAGTGCCAGGATGTGGAGTTACTAATTGTCAAAGCGATAATTGGTGTGCGGTATCACCTCAAGCTTGTGGTTGGCAGGATGGTTCTTGTGGAACTTCTCCCTGTACTCCGACTCAAAGGCAGAAAATTTGTGGTCCAGTAGGTTGTACTGGTGGAACGTGCACGATTGGACAGACTCCTCAATGTGTAGCAGATTCGAATTGTACGGTGAGCGATACTTGTACTACAGGTTATAAGCCTCATAAAATATGTAGCGGTACTAGTTGTGTTTCAGATAATACTTGTGGCACAGATGCTTGTCAAAATGATTCAATTTGTGGTGGGGGCGGAGGAGGTGGTGGAGGAGGTGGTGGAGGTGGCGGGCCGGTTGAAATTCAAAACCCCATACAAGCCGGTAGTTTTGAAGATATTATAAATAGTATTATTAATTTTATATTTAAAATTGCAATTATTTTAGCTCCCTTAATGGTAATTGTCAGTGGATTTTTATTTGTTACATCTGCTGGAGACCCAAAAAAAATAACTCAAGCCAAAAATATATTAATTTATGCGGCGGTCGGTCTTTTAATTGTGTTGCTTTCAAAAGGTATATTAGCTATAATTAAGCAAATTCTTGGGACGACATAAAGTAGAAATTTTCCTTGATATCTTGAAATGATTGTGATACTTTAAAATAAGCATTAATATTAAATTAAAAGGAGGATAAATACATGAAAAAAGTTTTAATAGCTTTACTTTTAGTGGTTTTTATCGGAAGCGGAGTTTTTTCTTCGGTGTCTTTGATTAATGCTCAAACTGCAGGTGGTCCTCCGAGTCAATGCACCATGAGTAGAAATACGGGGATAGCAGGTTGTCCTGCTACGGGTCCTTGTGCTTTTGATAGTACAACCAGTCCTTGTGGAATATGTTGTTTGATGAATGCTCTTTATACTATAACTGACTGGGTATTTATTATCACTATAGCTATTGTGATGTTATTCGTGATTGTGGGAGCTTTTACTTTTGTCACTTCGGCTGGAGATCCAGAAAAAACAAAAAGTGGAAGATTGTATATAACTTATGCTGCAATTGGTTTAGCAATAGGTCTTTTGGCAAGAGCTGTACCGGGTATTGTCAGAATGGTAATCGGGGTCCAATAAAAAAAGGTCGAAAATTGGTTTTCTATTAGTTTATATATCTATATATGAAGAAAATTTTAACAACCTTAGCGCTAATCAGTTTTTTATTTTTTTTGGCAGCGCCTGCGATAGTTTCGGCTCAAACAGAAGGTCCTTCGGATTGTTGTAAAATGAAAAGGGCTTTAACTGTAGACGGCGCTACTTGCCCAGCAGGCTCTATTGTTGGTCCAGCTACAGGTAATTCGTGCGGTTTGGGTTCTGTGACTTGTGGAAGTCCTTATTGGGGAGCATATTGTCTTATAAACACTCTTAATAATATTACTGATTGGGTTTTTGTTATCTTGATAGCTTTAGCTGGATTATTCGTGATTTTTGGAGCTTTTACTTTTGTAACTTCAGCTGGAGATCCGGAAAAAACAAAGAAAGGGAGAGACTTTATATTGTATGCCACGATTGGTTTAGCAGTAGCCTTTTTAGCTAAAGCAGTTCCTGGTCTTGTAAAACTTGTTTCTGGTTTTTAGTTTATTATTAAATTTATTTAAAATAATCAATCTCGTCTATATTAGGCGGGGTTGATTTTTTTATCAAAAAAAGGGATAAGATAATTAAGGCCCTCGTGGCGGAACTGGAATACGCGTAGCGCTTAGAACGCTATCCCGCAAGGGTTGCAGGTTCAAATCCTGCCGAGGGCACTAATAAAAATGCACCACATTGTGGCGCATTTATTTTTAATTTATTAAATAATGTTTATCCTCCCTTTTTTACAACAATTTTCTTAATTCTTTCTTTTGTAATTTTAGGTATTTTAATTGTCAGAAGTCCTTCTTTCATATCTGCTTCAATTCCGTGTAAATTGACTTCAACTGGCAGAATTATCTCTCTTAAAAAAGGTCCAAAATAACATTCTTTAGTGAAGTAGTCCCCACTTTCTTTAATGGGATTTTGTCTGTCTCCTCTAATAATTATTCTGTCATCTTCTAAATTAATATCTAATTCTTCCGGCTTTACTCCACCAATAGCAGATTGGATTATTAAATGGGAATCTGTTTGGTAAACATCCACTGTTAATTGTCCTTCAGGTTTTTTTATCCATTTTTTTCTATCTGTTTGTTTTTCAGTTTCTGATTTTTCCATAGCCGACTTATATTCTGTTAAAGATATTTTTTTTGTTTCTTCTTGTTCAATAGGATTTTCTTCTGAGGTAAATTCTTCTCGAGGTGATTTTTCTTCCGTTTCTTCTTCGTCAGAATCAGACTCTATTTTTATTTCCGGTAGTTCTATTTTTTCAGTTTTTATTTTAGTATGTTTTTCTTTAGCGGTTTTTGGTATTTTTACTTTTTTTCCAGTTTTTTTAACTTTTTTATCTTCAGTGTTTGCTGATTTTTTAGAGATATGAGATTCGGTCGGTGAAGATTCTTCTTCTTCTTTTAGCTCTATTCCCATACCTTTTTTTAATTTTTCTAAAAATGAAGTCATATTGTTTTATTAAGATATTTTACAAACACTAGCCAGTTTTTTTAGTTTTTTAAATCCTAGTGTGACAAAAATAGCTAAACCGCAGATAATAATTAAAGGAATTAAAAAATTTAAATTATTCTTCCCTTCCATTATATAAAAATTATATAAGCCGTGCAATAACACGGATATTCCTATTCCTAGAAAAAATAACAATTTTCTTCTCTTTGTTTCATAGAAAGATAAGGCTGTAAAAAATCCAATAGTTCCGGAACATAGAGTGTGTAGGAATGTTGCTCCTAAAAATCTAAAGAAAGAAGCAGAAAGAGTATTAGCTAAAATAAAGTTATTTCCTTGTTGGAACAAGATAAGAATATTTTCTACAGCGGCAAATCCTAAAGCAGCAATTATCATATAAAGCATCAGATCTGTCGGCTCATCGAGTTCGTGGTGTCTAAGTATTTTGAACTTAACAACCAGATATTTAGAAACTTCTTCTATTAATCCTACAACCAAAACAAAATAAATAAGGATATCTATCGGGTGACTGAAAGCTTTTGTACAGAAAGAAGAGAAGAAACAGCTTAACTTCCCTGTGTCGTCAAATCCTAAAGGTATACATTCAAAAAAAGCGACAAAAGGAGCTGCTATCATTCCTAGCAGAAAAACTGTCAGTATCATTCTATTTGATTCTGGGTGAACATCTTTGCGCAAATAATACAAAAGCCAAACGAAGCTGGGTAATATTCCGAATATAATATATAGGGTATAAGGCATAGTTATTTAGGCCAATCTTCAATTATTAAGCATTTTTTCTTATTTTTAATCGGCAGTCCTTGATAAATTTCTTCAGTAACAAAAGGAATGAAGGGGTGAAGGAGTTTTAATGAAGACAGTAATACATATGATAGAATTTGTTTAGTTTTTTTATCTTCTTGTTTTTTTGCTTTTTCAATATATAAATCGCAAAAATCATGCCAGAAAAAACTGTAAAGCTGTCTGGCTGCCTGACCGAATTGGAAATTTTCCAGATATTTATCAATTAAGCTTACGGTTTTATCTAGGGCTTTTAATATTTTTTTATCAGCCGGAGTTAATTTTTGGGTCAACTTCGGTTTTTTGCTGTCTATTTTTGATTTTCCTACCTGCATCATTACGAATCTGCTGGCGTTCCATATTTTGTTGCAGAATTTTCTTCCCATAACAATATTATCTTCAACAAATCTTATATCTTGCCCTCCCATTATCTGCCAAGCGGTTCCGAATCTTGTGGCATCTGCTCCATATTTTTCAATTAATAAAAGAGGATCAATTCCTGTGCCTAAGCTCTTTGACATTCTTTTTCCTTCTTTTGTTAAAACGGTGGCGTGGATATAAACGTTTTGAAAAGGATCTTTTGACATAAATTCCATTCCGGAAAAAATCATTCTTGTTACCCAGAGATTAATAATTCCTCTGTCTGTACTTAAGGTATTTGTGGGATAGAATTTTTTTAAATCTTCTGTTTTTTGGGGCCAGCCTAAAGTTGCAAAAGGCCACAAAGCAGAAGAGAACCAGGTATCTAGAACATCGTTTTCTCCCTCTATTGGAATTTTATGTCCCCACCAGATCTGTCTTGATATGCACCAGTCTTTTATATTTTTTAACCATTCAAGATAAACTTTTTCCCAGCGTTTTGGGTGGAATTTTACTTTACCTGATTTTACCGAGCTGATCGCTTTTTTTGCCAGTTCGTTCATTTTTAGAAACCATTGTTCAGAAGGAATTAATTCTATTGTGCTTGAGCATCTGTAGCATTTTGGAATTTGATGAGAATAATCTTCAATTTTTTCTATAAGATTTTTTTCTTCCAAATCTTTTATTACTTTTTCCCTTGCTTCCATAACCTTTAATCCTTGATAGGGAGCAGGAACATTTATGGTAGTTTGTCCTCTTTCATTAATAACTTGTATACTTTCCAGATTATGACGCAAGCCTATTTCGTAGTCGGTTAAATCGTGAGCAGGAGTTACTTTTACAGCTCCTGTTCCAAAATTTAAATCAATCAGCCTGTCTTCTATTATCGGTATAATTCTGTCGGTTAAAGGTAACATTACTTTTTCTCCAATTAGATTTTTATATCTTGAGTCTTTTGGATTTACCGCCACAGCCGTGTCTCCCAACATTGTTTCGGGTCTTGTTGTGGCTACAATAATATGGCTTTTATTTCGAAGAGGATAGCGGATATACCACATTTTTCCCAATTCTTCTTTATATTCAATTTCAAGGTCAGATAAACTTGTTTGGCATCTAGTACACCAATTCACTACTCTCTTTCCTCGGTATATCCAACCTTTTTTGTGATAATTCAAAAAAGCTGTTTCAACAGCTTTAACGTATTCTTTATCTAAAGTGAAGCGGGTTTTTGACCAGTCGCAAGAAGCTCCCATTTTTTTAAGCTGATCAAGAATTATATCTCCATATTTTTCTTTCCACTGCCAGACTTTTTCAATAAATTTTTCTTTACCTAAATCAAAACGGGACAATCCTTCCTTTTTTAAATCTTTTTCGACAACATTCTGGGTGGCTATTCCTGCATGATCGGTTCCGGGCAACCAAAGGGTTTTATATCCTTGAAGTCTTTTCCACCTTATTAAAATATCCTGAACGGTAGTATTTAAAGCATGACCCATATGCAAGGTTCCCGTAACGTTTGGTGGGGGCAGAACAATGGAATAAGGTTTTTTATTTTTCTTTGGAAGTTTGTCTGGATTAAAAAAACCTGACTTTTGCCAAAGGCTATAAATTTTATCTTCAACTTGTTTTGGATCGTAAGTTTTTGGAGATTCCATATTTATATATTATATCCTTAAATTGCCGTTTGCTTCAATTTTTTCTTGAGCATCTAAAGCTTCTTTTAAATGATATTTCGCCGTCATGGCTATCATTGTGCCATTATCGGTAGAGAATTCATAATCAGGAATATATAATTTGCTTTCTGGAATTTCTTTATTAAATTTTTCTTTAAATTGATTTCTTAATTCTTTATTTGCCGAAACTCCGCCTCCGAGGATTATATTTTTAATCCGAAAGTTTTTAGCAGCTTTCAGTGTTTTATAAATTAAAACGTCAATAATAGCTTGTTGTATTTCAAAGCACATGGCTTTAATATATGTTTCTGATTTTTTAATTTTAGAAGAACGATTTTTAAAGTCATATAAAACTGCTGTTTTTAATCCTGAAAAACTGAAATCATAGTTTTTATGTGAAATCATCGGCCTCGGCAATTTAATAGAAAATAAATTGTTGGTATCTTTTTTTGAGAGAGATGAAATTAGAGGTCCTCCGGGGTATCCTAGTCCTAAAATTCTGGCTGTTTTATCAAAACATTCACCGGCTGCATCGTCACAAGTCTCTCCTAAAATTTGATATTGGCCAAAATCTTTCATTAGAATTAATTGTGTATGTCCTCCTGAGACAACCAGGCAGATGGCCGGAAAAATATCTTTTGATTTGTTGTTTATGAAGTTTGCAATAATATGGGCCTCAATATGATTTATGGGTATAATCGGTAGTTTTAAATTTTTAGCTAATTCTTGGGCAAAATTAATTCCTTGCCATAAGCAGGGTTCTAAGCCCGGCCCCATAGTTACAGCAATATAGTCAATTTTAGGATTACCGACTTTTTTCATCGCTTTTTTAAACACTGTTGGCAGATTCTTTTGATGTTCTCTCTTTGCTAAAGACGGATATACTCCTCCATATTTTTGGTGAAGTTTTACTTGGGAGGAAATGACATTTGAAAGAATTTTAAAGCCATCGTCCTTTATTTCAAGCACGGCTATACAAGTATCGTCGCAAGAGGTGTCTATACCAAGAATAATCATAAAATTATATTATCTTTTTTCTTGATTTTTTTCAAATTTTATAGTAAAATAACTTTATTCTGGCCCCATCATCTAGTCTGGTTCAGGATACTTGGTTTTCATCCAAGAAACTGGGATTCAAATTCCCATGGGGCCGCTATGCATCCCGGATATCAAAAAGCAATCAAATTGCGATTATCTGGTAAGAGTTATGGAGAGATAGCAAAAATTTTAGATGTTTCTAAGGGCTCGCTTAGTTTGTGGTTTAAAAATTTAAAACTTACTGTAGCTGCAAAAAAGCTTCTTGAAGATAAAATAAGAATTGCTCGAGAGCGTGGTTTGTTTGAAAATAATCGACGTCGAACTCAGTCTATTAAAATTGAAAACCAGAAGACAAGACAATCCTCTGCAAAGGATATTAAACTTTTTTCAAAAAAAGACTTATTGTTAATTGGAGCTGCTTTATATTGGGCAGAGGGATATAATAGGCAAGAAAATACTAGTAGTCCTTATGTCAGTTTTGGTAATTCGGATTCTAATATGGTGGGTTTATTTCTTCGTTTTTTGAGAGAAATTATGAGGGTTCCGGAGGAGAAAATGCGACCGATTATTCAAGTTCATCAAAACGTAAACATAAAATTAGCTGTTAATTTTTGGGCTAAAGTTAGTAATATTCCGCAGAAACGCTTCCGCGTTACTCATCAGACAAGTAGAGCGAGTAAGGGAAGACGGCCTTATAATTCGCTTCCTTATGGAACATTCAAAATAAATGTTAGTAGTCGTAAAAATTTCTTTCAAATTAAGGGGTGGATTGATGGGTTAATACAACAGAGTAGTTTTAGATAGTTTTTATTTCAAATCCGGTTGGGGCCGCAAATTGTTACTCAAAGTGGATTCTTTTTTTAAATTCTTCTAAATTTTCCCTTAATAAGGGATATTTTTTTAATGTCGAGTCTTCTCTCAATATTTCTTTTGCCTTAGAACGGCTTTTTTCCACTAGAGAAATGTCTCTCAAAGAACTCATTACCAGGCCAGGAACTCCCCATTGTCGAGTTCCCGATAAGTCTCCAGGGCCTCTTATTTCTAAATCTTTCTCGGCTAATTCAAATCCGTTTTCACAGGAAATAAGAGCTTTTAACCTTCTGTTTGTTATTAGTCCCGGTTTATCGGTAAATAAGAAACAATAAGACTGGAAATCTGATCTTCCCACTCTTCCTCTAAACTGGTGAAGCTGGGCTAAACCGAATTTTTCAGAGCCCTCAATTATCATAACGGTTGCGTTAGGTATGTCCACTCCTACTTCAACGACGGAAGTTGAAACCAGGATATCTATTGATCCTGATTTGAATTTTTTCATTATTTTTTCTTTTTCTTGAGTTTTCATTTTGCCGTGAAGTATACCGATTCTTAAATCAGGGAAGATTTCTTTTGATAGTTTTTCATATTCCTGTTTTACCGCTTTTACATCCATCCAAATCAATGTTCGCTGATCTGTATCTCCATCAATATTTTCTTTGGGTGCTTTTGGGGGCTCTATGCGCGGACAAATGACAAAAGCTTGTCTGCCTTCTTTTACTTGGCTTCTGATAAAATTATAGGTTTCTTTTTTATCTTTTGGTTTAATTATTTCAGTGATTATTTTTTTTCTGCCTTGAGGCATTTCATCAATAATAGAAAGATCAAGATCTCCATAAATAGTCAGAGACAATGTTCTTGGTATGGGGGTGGCTGTCATTGAAAGAAGATGAGGAACTAATTCTTTTTGTTTAAACAGTTTTGCTCTTTGATCTACCCCAAAGCGATGTTGTTCGTCAATTATGACAAAAGCCAAACAATTGAACTTAACAGGGGTTTTATATTTAGTTTTGGGATTTGTGTCTTGGATTATTGCGTGAGTTCCGATTAGAATATCAACTTTGCTTTCTTTAACTTTTTCTAAGAGTTCTTTTCTGGATGTTTTTTTATTTTTATAATAACTTTCTTTGCCCGTAATTAATCCGACGTTAACATCAAACTTTTTTAAAAGATCGGTAATCGTTTTGTAATGTTGTTTAGCTAAAATTTCGGTAGGGGCTAAAAAAGCGGTTTGATAGCCGTATTTTGCTACGTTTAGAGCTGAAATGGCGGCAACTATCGTTTTTCCTGAACCTACATCTCCTTCTAAAAGTCTGTTCATTGGCCTTGGTTTTTCCAAATCTTTTAATATTTGCCAAACTGATTTTCTCTGAGCGTCAGTCATCTTATATGGAAGGCCTTCTGTAAATTTTTTTATAAGAGGTAAGTCTATAGGAATAGCTGTTGCTTTTTCTCTGTTTAATTTTATCCTTTCTCTTAAAACAAAAAGAGAAAGAATAAATAATTCTTCAAAAATAAATCTTCTTTTGGCTTCTTTGGCCAGCTCCAGAGAATCTGGGAAATGAATTTGCCAAAGAGCTTTTTTAAGAGGCAGAAAATTATTTTCTTTTTTTATTTTTTCCGGTAAAGAATCGGGAATTTGGTTTCTAAATTTTTCCAGTAAAGGCTTTACAATAAACCTTAGCCACTTAGATGATAATCCTTCGGTTTCAGGGTAAACAGGGATTAGTCTTCCCGTATGAGTTAATTCTTTGCTTTGAAATCCTTTTAAGATTTTTTCATAGGCTGGGCTGGATAAATATTTTACATTTCCTTTTGCTGCCACTTTTCCTGCTAAACAGACATAATCTCCTTTTTTAAAGGTATTTATAAGATAATGTTGATTAAACCAGAGCGCTTTCATTTTCCCTGTTTTGTCTTCAATTACGGCTTGGGTTAAAATCATTCTTCTCCTAAAAGTCCTTATATTTTTTATATCTGTAATTTTTCCTTGGAAACAAAAAGGACCGCCTTCCTTGGCTTCTGCAATTGGAATTAAATTTGAAAAATCCTCATAACGATGAGGAAAGTGGAATAGGGCATCTTTGACAGTTTTAATTCCCAGCTTTTTTAACTTTCTTTGATATTGAGGTCCTACTCGGGGGAGCTCCTCAATAGGAGTAGATAACTGCATGATGTGCCCTCGAGAGGATTCGAACCTCTGTTTGAAGTTCCGCAAACTCCTGTTCTATCCACTAAACTACGAGGGCGATAGTTTAAATTATCATAAAATTAGCTTAAATTCAAATTGACTTAAGTGGTTTTTATAAGTAGAATAAAAAAGTAATCGGAGGCGTGTCTGAGTGGTTTAAAGAAGCATCCTGCTAAGATGTTAAGGGAGTAATCCCTTCGAAGGTTCGAATCCTTCCGCCTCCGCACTTTTATGAATATACGTTTTTATTTTCAACAAATTAATAAGATCGATAAGGAAGAATTGGAAAAATATTTAGATGAAGAAAAAATAAACCGTTTGACTCGTTTGCTTAATCATGGCAGCTTGGCTTTGGCAAAATTCGTGTTGAATGCTAAATACCATAAACATCATAATATTTTTGTGGTAAGGCTGGGATTAGGATTTGCTAAAAATAATTTTGAAACGGAAGAATTAAGTCAGGATTTGATTAAAGCTTTTGATTTAGCTTTTGATAGACTGATTAGTCAATTACGGAAATTAGAAAATCTAAAGCATAAATAAAAAAAACAGAGAGGTGGCTCATTCTTGCAAATTAATAAAGATAAAAGATTTTTTTGTCAGGATAATTTTGTGGTATACTGGTTGAATGGCTGAGTTATATAAAAGAACACCAAATACATATTGTTTTATTTGTAGAAAACCTATTTATAGGAGGCCGTATGAAATACAAAAAAATAAAAAAAAGGTTTTTTGTAGTATGGCTTGTTATGGTATTTCTTGTAGGAAAGAAAATCCTTGTGTGATTTGTGGAAAATTAATTTTATCAGGATTAAATAAAAAAACCTGTAGTAGGGGTTGTGCAAATAAACATAGAATTGGTATACAATATAAAATTAACAGACCAAGGGATAAGGTGACTTCACTGAGAGCTTTAAAGATTAGATTATTAAAAGAAAGAGGAAGAGGTTGTGTTCAATGCAATTATCGTAAGTACGAAATATTACAAATTCATCACAAAAATAAAGATAAAAATGATAATAACATTGATAATCTAGAGCTTCTTTGTCCAAATTGTCATTCTGAAAAGCATTATTTAGAAAAAAGCTGGTTAAAAAATTTTTTTAAAGAGGGAGGGGTCGGATAGTGGTTTATTCCATCGGTTTTGAAAACCGACGCCCGCAAGGGCTCGTGAGTTCGAATCTCACCCCCTCCGCCAATTTTCACTTTTTGTGAAATCGTAAGAATTAGCCTCGGCGCAAAGCGCCTCGGCATGGTATTTTTCCGCTATTTTGAAGGCATTTTTGAAATCCAAAAACAAAGTGCGGTCGGAGACGAAAAAGGAAAGGTTTATAATATAATTATGACTAAAAAACAAATTTTATTAAACACTTTATTTTGGGGATTTATTCTCTGGCTTTTTGGCTATGCTTTAGGCATTGTCTTTTTTGGTTTTGTGCCAAAAGATCAAATTGGATTGTATCTTTCCCCAATTGCAGTGGCTTTTACCCTGTGGGTGCTTTTCAAAAAGATCAAAAGAGAAGAATTTATGTGCTATATCGGTCTTGGCGTTATCTGGACGATTATGGCCATTCTTTTGGATTATCTTTTTATCGTCAAAATGTTTCAATCCACCGATTATTACAAGTCGGATGTCTATGTGTATTATGCTTTGACCTTTATTTTGCCAATAATTGTCGGCTGGTATAAGTTTAAATTAAACAAAAAGGTTAAGGAAATTAAATAAATTATTATTAATTGAAAATTTATGAACTATTGGCATAGCATTATTTTGGGCATAGTTGAAGGATTCACGGAATTTTTGCCGATTTCTTCCACCGCTCATTTGATTTTAACTGGCAAGATTTTAAATATCGCTCAGACCGAATTTGTGAAAAGCTTTGAGATAGCTATTCAATTGGGCGCCATTTTGGCCGTGGCCTGGCTTTATTGGAAGAAATTACTGCTTAATAAAGAAATAATGAAAAAAATAATTGCCGCTTTTCTGCCAACGGCTATTTTTGGCTTTTTGCTTTATAAGCTTTTTAAGGGTTATCTGATGGAGAATTTGTCTGTTATCGTCTGGGCGCTTCTTTTAGGCGGTGTTTTCCTTATTATTTTTGAATATTGGCACAAAGAAAAAGCAGATGCCACCGATAGCATAGAAAATATTTCTTACAGAAATTGTTTTTTAATCGGAAGTTGCCAAGCGATTGCTATGGTGCCGGGAGTCTCGCGCGCCGCCGCCACTATTTTAGGCGGATTATTTTTGGGCGTCAAGAGAAAAACCATTGTAGAATTTTCATTTCTTTTGGCCGTGCCAACGATGCTGGCGGCTACTGGTTACGATCTGCTAAAAACCGGTTTTACTTTTTCGGCCGACCAATTCGGTTTATTGCTAACCGGATTCATTGTGTCTTTTTTGGTCGCTATTTTGGCTGTTAAATTTTTGCTTCATTTTATAGAACGACACGATTTTAAGTGGTTTGGTGTATACCGAATTATTATCGCTTTGATATTTTTGTTGATTATCCTGTGATTTAAATCTATAGACAGGTGAAATAGTATGGATGAAAAAGTAAAACAATATATAGATAGGCAAAAATCACCGCAAAAAGAAATCTGCCAAAAATTGAAGCAGATAATTTGCGACACATTTCCAAAGATAAAAGAGGAAATGAAATGGGGCGTGCCTGCTTTTGAAAATGGGAAATACTATATTGTAGCTTTGAAAGACCATGTAAATTTGGGATTTTCATCAAAAGGTTTAACCGAAGAAGATATCACCCTATTTGATGGAGGCGGTAACACGACAAAACATATTGAGATAGCGTCATTGAAAGGTATTGATAAAAAAAGAATAGTCAGTTTATTGAAATTAGTTGATGAAAAATACAGATAGGCTATTTAGTGCTAAAGAATTATGAATTCCAAAAGTGATTTACAAAAAATTCCTGGCGTAGGTAAAAGCATTGCTGAAGATTTACAAAATATTGGCATTCAAACAGTGGCGGATTTGAAGGGTAAAGATCCGGAAAAACTTTATGAAATGTCTAATCGTTTTGAGGGCAAAGTTCAAGATCGATGTCTTTTGTATGTGTATCGTGGAGCAGTTTATTGTGCCGAAAATCCCAATCCGGATCCGGAAAAATTAAAATGGTGGAATTGGAAAGATAAGTAATCCCTATGAATACAATTATTAAAAAAATTCGCCAAGAACTAAAGCAAAATAGTGACCCGCACACCAAAGTTACGGGGCAGAATTTTTTTAAAGAAAAAGTGAAGCTCTACGGTGTTAAAACGGCTCTGGTAACAAAAATTGCCAAAGCTCACGACGAAGAAGTTTTGGCTATGGATAAAAAAGAAGTTTTTGCCTTGTGCGAGGAATTATGGCAATCGGGCTATATGGAAGAATCTTTTATTGCCTGCCATTTTTCTTATCTTCTTCGCAAAAAGTTTGAGTCGGCAGATTTCAAGGTTTTTGAAAAATGGATGAAAAATTATGTTTCCAATTGGGCGTCTTGCGACACTCTATGTAATCACACAATTGGCAGTTTTGTAGAGATGTATCCTAATTATTTGGAAAACTTGAAAAAATGGGCGAGATCAGAAAATCGCTGGGTAAAAAGATCGTCAGCTGTAACTCTGATTATTCCGGCTCGTCATGGAAAATTCTTGAAGGACATTTTTGAGATTGCTGATATTTTATTTTTAGATAAAGATGATTTGGTGCAAAAAGGCTATGGCTGGATGCTTAAAGCAGGAAGCGAAGTATATCAAAAAGAAGTGTTTGAATATGTGATGAAAAATAAAGAAAAGATGCCTCGCACCGCTTTGCGCTATGCGATTGAAAAAATGCCGAAAAGTCTTAAAATTAAAGCGATGGCAAAATAGGTAGCGTGTTAGTTTTCAAGTAGCACGCCTGTCCGCCTCTGGAGGAACTCGCCTACACCAAGGTTTTGGTATGGCAAGAATTCGGAAGTAAAAAAGAAAGGTTAAAAAGTATTTATGACTGACGAAAATAAAACAATCCATGACTTTGATTTCAAACTCATCTGTGAGTATTTTTGCGGTATGCAGCAACAAGGGCCGGGCAGTCCGGAAACGACCTTGAAAGCATTGAGTTTTGTTGACGGACTAAACGAAAAATCCCGAATTGCTGATATTGGATGCGGAACCGGCGCACCGACAATGATACTGGCAAAAAACACCAAAGGACAGATTACCGGCATTGATTTGTTTCCCGAGTTTATAGAGCTTTTTAATGCCAATGCTCAAAAACATAGCTTTCAAGATAGAGTAAAAGGAATTGTCGGCTCAATGGATAATCTGCCTTTCAAAAACGAGGAACTGGACTTAATTTGGTCGGAAGGCGCTATTTATAATATTGGTTTTGAAAAAGGATTGAATGACTGGCGAAAGTTTTTGAAAAAAAGCGGATATATTGTCGTTTCGGAAGCGTCTTGGTTTACGGAAAAAAGGCCGGAAGAAATTGATATTTTTTGGAAAAACGCTTACCCTCAAATTGATACTATTGGGAGTAAAGTGATGCAAATGCAAAAAGCAGGTTTTATTCCTGTTGCTACTTTTATTTTGCCGGAATATTGCTGGATAGAGAATTTTTACAAACCCCAGATTGAAGTGCAAAAAAGGTTTTTAAAAAAATATACAGGTAATAAAACTGCCGAAGAATTTATTGCCAATGAAAGACGAGAAGCGGAGTTGTATCAGAAATACAAAGAATTTTATGGTTATGTTTTTTATATCAGTAAAAAGATTTAATTTACAAAAGTAATAAAAAAGTAAAAAATATGAACAATAAAAAAATTAATGGATATGTAATGTTTGGTGTAGGAGGCGTTATACTGTTGATTAATGCGATAAGTTATATTTTCGGTTTGGACTTCAAACATCCTGCGTTGACTGTTATGGGGTTGGTTTTTGTGGTAGTTGGAATGAAGATTGCTCGAAAAAAAATAAATTAAGTTATTGCGACAAGACAATCACAAAAGGCAAGGTTTATCGTTATATTATATGGAAGCAGATAATTTAAAAAACAATCCAAAAGAGCTGATAAGATTAGCTAAATCGGGGGATAAAGAAGCTTATGGTCAGCTTTACGAACTGTATTTTACACCGGTTTTCCGCTATATCTATATACGCGTCAGAGATAAAGAGATAGCAAATGACTTAACACAAACAGTGTTTTTGAAAGTTTTTACCGCACTGCCAAATTTCAAAGAACAAAATAAATCACCTTTGGCTTATTTCTTTACTGTTTCTAGAAATACAATTATAGATTATTGGCGAACTAATAAAGAAGTTAGAGTTAATGATTTTGAAACTTTAGCAGAACGAAAGGCAGATAAGAATGAAGATCCTCTTAAAAGTTTTGAAGAAAATGAAAACCAAAATTTGATTAATCGTGCTCTTCAGGAACTTACAGATATTCAGCGGGAAGTAATTACTCTTAAATTTATTGATGATCTATCTAATAAGGAGATCGCTGAATTATTGGAAAAAAAAGAAGAAGCGGTGCGACAACTCCAATGTCGAGCAATTAGGTCAATTAGAAATATTTTGAAAAATCAAGGAATGTTATGAATAATCAAGACGACAGAAAAATAGAAGATGTTGTTGGGAAAGCTTTGCAATATATCGACGACGGAAAAACACCGGCCGAGATTTTTGATTTATTTCCTGATTATAGGGATGAATTAAAAGAAGTATTTTTTACTATCGGCTTTATTCAAAAAGAGGCTTATAAAATATATCCTGATAAAGAAATTTTTAAGCAGGTTATGGATAAGATACCGAGTAGCGTCACAAATGAGAGTGATCCTCGTTATTCTTTTATAAAAGGGGTGCAAGGTCGACATTCTTGGGAAAAAATTAACAACATAACCAAAATATTAAATCCTATGACTATGAATTGGAAAATCATTGCTCCTGTCGGTGTTTTGGCAGTTATTGTGCTTGTTTTTGTTGGCGTAAATCAATTTGGGACAAAATTGCCTCAAATTTCAATCGTTGATAATGAGCAAATTCAAGAACAACCGATTGCTGTTTTGCAGAATTTACCGGTTGCAACTTTAAAGCCTGCTACTGGTGATATTGATGAAATCGTAGACACAATACTTGCCGCAGCTTTTGAAGAAGAAGATTTTCTCGCGGATGCGATCAAAGATGGAGAACTTGTAGTGGTCGATAGTCAATCAATTAATAATTTTGGTCAATCTTACTATGAAAATGAATTCTAAAAAAATATTTATGAGTTTTCTTGGATTGGCAATGATATTAAGTTTTGTTTTGCCTTCTGTATCTTTTGCTCAAAAAACACCTTCAAAAACCGTTTTTTGTTCGAGGATTGATCAAATTATTGCGCCGATTGAACGGCGAATGGCTGATCGAGGGGTAAAAATTAACGCAAGGTGGCAGGAAATAGATGTTAATTTAGCAAAGCGTGTGACTAACAGAGATAATCTTTTATTGAATAATAGAAGTGTCCGGGATGAAAACAGAGAGGCGCAATATGCTAAATTAGAGGCTAAGGCAATTACTGATGCGCAAAAGCAAGCCGTTGCTAATTTTAAAGTAGCTGTTGAAGCGGCTATAAATACACGTAAATCTGCGATTGATTCCGCTATTTTAGCTTTAAGGCAGAGCGTTGGTCAATCAGTAGATGTTCGCAGATCAGCGGTAACAGCAGCTATGAATGAATTTAAGAGCTCTAAGTCTGGCGCCGTTGAAAAAGCAAAAGCTGATTGCGTTGCTGGCGTTGACCCAAAGACTATCCGTGAAACTTTCCGAGTTAACATGAAAGTAGCACAGGATAAGTTCAAAAGCGATTACCAAGCTATTGATAAACTTAAGGGTTCGTTTGAATCTGTTCGTAATACTAAGAAGCAAGAGGTGGAAACAGCCATTGCCGTATTTAAGGCGACGATGGAAAAAGCTAAAGCTGATTTAAAAGCTGCTTTTTAGTAATAAATAATAATTTCAAAATTGAAATTTTCTAAAATCCGGTTTCGGCCGGATTTTAGATTTATAAATAAAACTGAATTTATTTTTTATTCCAAATGATTTATATCGAATATTTATTAGGATATTTTAATTTCGCTTAAAAAAAGATCTCCCTTTCGACGACATGGGAGTATTTATTTTTTTATTTCTGAGTAATTATTTTTGATTTGGTTATTTATTAAGGTTGATTCTTAATATTTTTTTATTTGCTTGATAAAATTTTTGTTTTTGCTAGACTAACCGAAAATAACCAATAAGGAGGGAGGTTATTTTGTTTTTTTAAAATTGTTTCTTTGAAAATTGAATACACCGAAAAATATTGAAATTGGAGGAAAAATGATACAGGATCTTTTAAAAAGTTTTTCAGGCGTTTTTTTGAGCGATGATGCGAGGGAAGGGAAGGAAAGATGGAGTCTTTTGAAAAAATTTCCGACTGTAAAAAAAGTGTTTATATTAGACACTAACGTTATGTGCGGGGATTATGAATCAATCTCTATTCTCGCTAAAGACAATACGGATATGGTGGTTATTCCTTTGTCTAATATAGAAGAACTAGACAAAGTAAAGAAGAATGGCGGAGAGGTGGGAATGAATAGCAGAAGAGCTTCTCGACGGTTAGATAAGCTTCGGGCCAAATACGCTTTACCGGACGGAGCCGTAACCGAAACGGGAGGAATTGTTGTAGTTTATTTTTACAATGGTAACGGTTGGAATTTGTTGCCGAAATATTTTGACAAAAATACAGACAACAAACTTTTAATCGTCGGATTGAGGTGGCAGGAAACGGCAGAAGAAATAAAAAAGAAAACCAAAAGAGAAATATCTGTAACAATTGTTGCCAACGATATCAACGTAAGAATCAAGGCAAGCAGTCTCAGAATTAATGCAGAGGACTATAAGCAGGACAAGACAGTTGAAGATATCCGTGATTTGTATACGGGAGAAACATCAATTGATGTTATCCCTGAAGAAGAATCATTTGTACGGCTAAAATTAAAAAAAGATCTTTTTATTAATGCGGAATTATTATCTAAGTCAGTTGACTTAAGTTCTTTATTTCCTAACCAATGTTGCTATCTTCGATTTAAAGATGAAAGTTATTTGCTGGCTGTTTTTAAAAGAGCCAGAAATGAATTTGTTTATGTTCCTAAACCGGAAGAATCAGGTAACTTTTATAAAAATTGTTCAATCTTGCCGATAAATGATGGTCAAGCTTTTGCTTTTTTTCTATTAAATGATCCTTCTATAAGTGTTGTTACTATTCGAGGTACGGCCGGCACAGGTAAATCTGTTTTGGCTTTACAGGCGGCATTAAGACAAATTACTCCGCCGTTTCTGTCTAAAAAAGAACCGGGGCAACATGATGCTATTTGTATGTATAAAAGGACTATTTCTTCCAGAGATGATGAAGGTCAGGGATGGTTAAAAGGAACATTAGAAGAAAAACTTGCTCCTTGGAAAAGGCCCATATATCAAAGCCTTACGTTTATGCTTCGGGAAGAAATGGCTGGAATGAATTCTAAAAAGAAAACCAGCACACTTGCTCCTTTTGAGTATATAACAGAAAACTATGAAAGAACGGGAAGACTGGAAGTTTTACCTATTTCATATTGGAGAGGAGAAAGTATTCACGGTAAATTTGTTATAGTGGAAGAAGGACAGAATTTAACCCATGATCAAATGGAAACCGGCGGAACAAGACCTGGTGAAGGAACAAAATTGGTGGTTATCGGCGATTTATTACAAATTGACGAACCCAATCTTACTCCGACTACTAATGGATTAGCTCAGTTAATTCATAAAATACATGATGAGGAAATTTTTGCTCATATTCATCTGACGGAATGTATAAGGTCAGAAACAGCAGAAATTTTTGCTAGAAAGTTTTCTCGTTATATTTAAATAAAAAAAGATAAGGACAGTGCGCACGTACTGTCCTTTTTTATTTGGTTAAAATAGAAAAAAATAATGGTATTAATTTTTAATATTTTATTGAAGTTATAATTATTCATAAATAATTTTTTATTAAAATTTAATTTAAATTTATCTATATGATTTGTTGTTTAACGGCCAGAAATGATTTAGAATTAGGGGAGATAAGGTTTTTGAAAGTTCTTTTATAAATGATTAGTTTCTTAATTTTTTATGATATACCAAACTTCGGTTTGTTATAGTATAATAAGTGAAACGTTCAGAATTATATTTCTAGAAATATTTTTTCAATACGTTAAAAATTATGAGATGGTCGCCCCTTAGATTAATTCCCAAAAAATTTTTAGGAATAGATATCGGTACTTCTTCCATTAAGGTGGT
>Ga0247842_10002511_pt1 | contig 26974 bp, 15 predicted proteins | sample LaCruzMarch2015__3_FD_192411 | JGI IMG/M metagenome (GOLD analysis project Ga0247842, IMG submission 192411) | Freshwater microbial communities from meromictic Lake La Cruz, Castile-La Mancha, Spain - LaCruzMarch2015_19m | ecosystem: Environmental > Aquatic > Freshwater > Lake | place: Spain...
ACCGTTCCGTATCAAGAAGCCGTGTATTCTGATTGCGCCGTTTTCCACACTATAAATGTTAATCGCACGATCACGCCCTCCGGCGTCAATGACCGTCGAGTCAACATAGGCGGGATCACCCACAGTCAGCGTGAGGCTTGCGAGGACAAGGCTGCTCTGAATGATGATGTTCTCTTCGTACACACCCGGTTGTACGAGCACTGTATCGCTAGGCTCAGCCGCGTCGATGCCCGCCTGAATAGTCTGGTAATCTTCCGGGACGTTGAGGATAGCCGCTTGAACGTTCGAACAGATTGCGGCGATTAACAGAATTTGGATTGTGATGAGTGAACGCATAGCTAACCTCCCTTGACCTTGATTACTTTATGATTACGCCTTTGGAGACCGCTGTCTTACCTTCCGACTCAAGCCGGATCAGATAGACGCCCGCCGCCAAACTCGCTCCGTCCCAAACGGCAGTGTGGCGACCAGCAGAAAGGCGAACGTTGACCAGCTCATCGACTAATCGACCCTGAAGATCATAGACCGCCAACTTGACAGGTTGGGAAACCTGTCCTACCGAAAACGTGATCGTTGTCGATGAATTGAAGGGATTCGGGTAGGCGGTGAACAGCTCAAAGGAGGATGGGTCTCCGTACCCGTCTTGATCTACGTCATTCGGCTCAACCACTCTCAAATGCACTGGTAGAATATCCCAACCACCCTGACCATTGTGCGTGAAGACAATCTCACCCTCGTACTCGCCAAGCTCAAACGCCCAGTCGTTGTCTTCGCCTGCAGTGCGAAGAGTGACGGTAATCTGTGATTCACTTCCTCCTGGAATTTCGCCGCTATCATGATCAATTGTAAACCATTCGCGGTTCGGTTCAAGCTGGTAAACTCTTAGCAAGTCGCCGCCAGAAGCGGCAGGAATATTGGCGATGGTCATCATCACCCAACCTTGATAGTGGTCGTAGTTGCGGCAAATGAAGGCGCTGTTGAAACTCGCCGCCGAGTCGAGGGGGAAGGCATGGACAAAACTCATTTCGCCGGTCAACGGATTGAACTTGTTGATTTGAGCAGAGTCATTTCCTTGCAGGTTCAGGGCGTAGAGGAAAGAGCTATCAGGGTCTTCGCCATACCAACCGAGGCCGTAGATGCGTAATCCTTGCCGATCGACCCAGCGTCCGAGGTTGTTCCCGTCACGGTCGTAAGCGACAATATTGCTGATGGTCGCACTTATCCAGAGAATTTCCTCCTCAGGATCGTAAGTAATATTGTTCGTAGGGAAGAAGGGAGCTTGCCATGCATGCTCTACATTCCCGCTTCGCGATATTCCATAAACTGCATCGCCGTCGCTTCCCCAGATTAATTCCCCGTCCCATTCGAGATCTTTGAGTCCGTAATGACTGAATCCCGGTTGCCGAATGCTGTCGAGTAGAACTCCTTCACGGCTGAGTCGATAGATAAGATTTGGATCGTCCCCATTCGATCCGGCGCAATAGTATGACTCGCCGTCGAAGATCACCCCTTCGATACGGTCGTCGCCTGTGATCTGGGTGACTGCGAGGCTTTGCCGCAGCGACCAAGAGTCGAAACCAACGTCGCCTCGTGAATATGCGACCGCATGCCATTCCAGTAGTCCATCGCCCAAGTTCTGGATGGTTGCCTCTCTGGTTAATGCCTCTCCAGAATCGACTTCCGCTGAAACCGACTCCTCATCAACCTGCAAGATCGGCTGAAGAAGGCTAAAGTTGATTTCGAGTGTATCGCCCAAAACTACGTAAATATCGTGGAGTGTAGAATCAGCAAACTCAGGAAGACTTGCGGTAAGACTGAAGCTGTCTGGTACAAGATTAACGAAGGAGAAAAATCCAACTGAATCGCAAATGGCGCTTCGACCGTAAGAAGTTGCAACGGTTGCTCCGGGCAAAGGCGTATGCTCTCGCCCGCCGGTGACGACACCGTATGCGCACCCACCATGCGGAAAATGGAATGCTCCGATGTCGGTTCTTGTGCCGTCAGGATCGGGCTCGGCGTCAGGATCGCCTGCGTCTATACAGGGTGAGTCCCATCTAAGAGTATAGTCAGCAACATCTGGATCGACAAACAAGGGATTTACATCTGTAATCTCTTCGGCATTCACATCGCCGTCAAATGCTTCAAGACCTCCTTCAATATCACAATAGGAGACATTTATCGCACTACCACGTATCCCAATACCATTTTGATTACTTCGGTTGCCATATACAATACAGTTCTTGAGTTCCCTTATCGGGACACCTGAATAGAATACGTTTGCCCCACTATTGCACCGATTATCAGCGAATGTCACATGATCTATTGAAATAACAGTCTCATTATCGCCATACATTTCGCCTGCACCGCCTTCGTGACCTGCAGTATTCTGAGCGATCAGAACATAGTGGAGAGAGACATCGTCTAGTGTATGCAAGCCTGCTCCGCATGTTCTTCGCGTCCTGTTTCCAAGTATTATGCAACTGTCCATAGTAAGCGGCGATCCATACATAGTATTAATACCGCCGCCAAAGTCGTCGCCGATGTTTTCTATAAGCCTGACGCGCCGCACCGTTAACGGGCTTTGGTCAGCGTAAATCCCACCTCCAGATCCCCGCCCATTTTCTATGGTATAATTCTGAGTAATCAGTAGATCCTCGAGGCGAACCGTGCTTCTTACGCAGTTTAATCCCCCGCCATTACTCGCTATGCCATTCCGAATTGTAAATCCGCTGATCAGTAGAACGGTATTTCCATTCCCTGATATGGCAATTACAGATCCCCGTTGCCTACCATCGATCACCGTCGAATCAATGTATGCAGCATCGCCGGTCGTCAAGGTGAGACTCGCGAGCGTAAGACTCGTATTGATTCGAAGGTTTGCCTCATAGATACCCGGCTGAACCAAGACAGTATCTTCCGCTTCCGTGTGGTCGATAGCGCCCTGAATAGTCCGGAAATCGCCGGGCACGTTGATGATAGTCGCGAGAACGTTCGGGCAGATTGCGGTGATTAACAGAATTTGGATAATTACGAGTGAACGCATAGCTAACCTCCCTTGACCTTGATTACTTTATGATTACGCCTTTGGATACCGCCATTCTACCTTCCGACTCAAGCCGAATCAGATAGACGCCCGCCGCCAAGCTCGCTCCGTCCCAGACAGTGGTATGACGGCCAGCAGAAAGGCGACCATTGACCAGCTCAGCGACTAATCGACCGTTCAGATCATAAACCGCCAACTTGACAGGTTTGGAAACCTGTCCTACCGAAAAGGTTATCGTGGTCGATGAATTGAAGGGATTCGGATAAGCCGCGAACAACTCAAAGGAGGACGGGTCTCCGTACCCGTCTTGATCTACGTCATTCGGCTCAACCACACTCAAACGCACGGGCAGAATGGTTTGTCCACCGAAGCCATTGTGGGTGAAGACAATCTCACCTTCGTACTCGCCAAGTGCAAACGCCCAATCGTTATCTTCGCCTGCCGTGCGAAGAGTGACGATAATCTGTGATTCCCCTCCTCCTGGAATTTCGCCGCTATCACGATCAATTGTAAACCATTCTCGGTTCGGTGCAAGCTGGTACACTCTTAGCTCATCTCCGCCAAACGCTGGAGTAATATTGGCGACGGTCATCAGCACCCAACCTTGATACCGGTCGTAGTTGTGGCAAATGAAGGCGCTGTTGAAGCTCGCCGCCGAGTCGAGAGGGAAGGCGTGGACAAACCTCATCTCGCCGCTTAGCGGATTGAACTTGTTGACCTGAGCAGAGTCATTTCCGGGGATGTTCAATGCGTAGAGAAAGGAGCTGTCAGGATCGTCGCCATACCAGGCGAAGCCGTAAAGGCGGAGTCCTTGTCGGGAAATCGTGCGGTCAAGGTAATTCCCTTCCCGGTCGTAGGCTTTGATGTCGGTAGTTGTCCCACCCAGCCAAAGGACTTCCTCTACAGGATCAAGGGTGATGTTATTGGTCGGAAAGTAAGGAGCTTGCCACGCATGAACTACGTTACCGTCCGGGGACAATCCGTAAACTGCATCGCCGTCGCTTCCCCAGATTAACTCACCATCCCATTCGAGATCTTTGAGGCCGTAACGACTGAAGCCCGGTTGTCGAATACTGTCGAGCAGCACTCCTTCACGGCTAAGTCGATAGAGAAAATTCGGATCATCGCCATTGGAGCCCGAACAGTAATATGACTCACCGTCGAAGATGACCCCCTCGATGCGCTCGTCATTAGTTATCTGACTGACGGGGAGGCTTTGTCGCAGAGACCAGGGATCGAAACCAGCATCGCCGAGCAGTCGTTTATCCGCCGACCAAATGAGCGGACCGTTGCCTTGATTCGAGATGTTGAACGGAATATCGATGCTCTCGCCAACGGGAAGTTCCGCTCCAAGCTGATCGTTCGAGATGGAGAAATCGGGGTGACGAAGACTGAAGTTCACCTCCAAGGTTTCCTCGGGAGCAAGTTCAAAATCAGTCAAGGTTGAATCGTTGTATCCAGCTTTTGATACGGTCAAGTCGAACACTCTGAATCCAATCCGGTCAAAATGCCAGTATCCATCCTCATCTGTGACAACACTGTCACCCCAACTTGTGGATACTGAAGCCTCACTCAGCGGACTGCCGCCAGCAAGATCATAGACATGGCCAAAGAGCGTTGCGGGGATTGGTAAACCGATGTCAATGCGAGTGATGAATGCGTCTATATCGCCGTTAAATGATTCGTCAAACGCGCCTTCAGTAATAGGAAAGTCATCGCTATAGGTATATCCTGCTACGACGACTCCGCCGGCGTTGTCGGTGGTAAGGGCATATGCACAGTCATCACCGCTTCCCCCTGAGTAGGTGCTATAGATCAATGCGCTCCCCTCGGAATTCAAACGGGCTATAAAAGCGTCGCGGTGACCATCGCCAAAGTTCCTCTGATAAGCGTCATCAGTAGTAGGTAAGTCATTGCTTTCGGTGTGCCCAGCCACCACGACTCCACCAGCGCCGTCGTGGTAAAGGGCATAAGCCCAGTCACCATTACTTCCCCCTAAGAAGGTGCTGTAGATCAAAGCGCTCCCATCTGCGTTTAAGCGGGCTATAAAGGCGTCGCCGAGAGCACCACGCCTCTGGTAAGCTCCCTCAGTGGTGGGAAAGTTTGTGCCAGCAAAACCTACCACAACGACTCCGCCTTCGTCGTCGGGGGAAAGGGCATATGCACAGTCATCACCGCTTCCCCCCAGATAAGTGCTGTAGATAAGAGCGCTCCCATCGGCGTTCAAACGCGTAACAAAGGCGTCGTCGTAACCACCGAGGTTTCTCTGATAGACGCCCTCAGTAGTTGGGAAATCATTGCTCTCGGTATATCCAGCTACTACGACTCCACCAGCGCCATCGGGGGCAAGGGCATAAGCACAGTCATCATCACTTCCCCCTAAGTAGGTGCTGTAGATCAAGGCGCTTCCCTCACCGTTCAAACGGGTGGTAAAGGCGTCAATGTCACCACCACCGAAGTTCCTCTGATAGGCGCCCTCGGTAGTGGGAAAGTCATCGCTTCGGGTATATCCCGCCACTACGACTCCACCAGCGCCGTCGGGGGAAAGGGCATTAGCCCCTTCAAACCCACCGCTTCCCCCTAAGTAGGTGCTGTAGATCAAGGCGCTCCCCTCGGCGTTCAAATGGGCTATATAAACATCGCTGTTATTGCCACCGAAGTTCCTCTGATAAGCGCCTTCGGTAGTAGGAAAGTCATCGCTGGAGGTTCCTCCAGCTACCACGACTCCACCAGCGCCGTCGGGGGAAAGGGCATGAGCATTTTCCCACCCCGTGCGTCCCCCTAAGTAGGTGCTGTAGATCAAGGCGCTCCCCTCACCGTTCAAACAGGTGATAAAGCCGTCACCGCTACCAACGGAATTCCTCTGATATGCGCCCTCAGTAGTAGGAAAGTCATAATTGGAGGCAGATCCAGCTACTACGATCCCACCAGCGCCGTCGGGGGAAAGAGCATAAGCCCGGTCATTATTACTTCCACCCAAATACGTGCTATACACCAGCGGATCAACGACTAACGGTTTGGCGGAGTCGTGTCCTTCCGGCAGAGCGACTCCGAACGAGTTATCTCCCTCAACCTTAAACTCAGCCTTAACCTCTTGCAGCGAGCCATCCGGTTCAATCTGATATGCTTCGGGGAGCGCCTGACGGAGGACTCCTAATGAGGTTGGCAACAGCAGCTCCCCACCGTCTGCCGTTGCTTCAAGGTCGCCGGTGAGACCGAAGCACTCGACCCGAATCTGACTCGCGTCCGCGCCCGGTTCAACCACGAAGTCAAACTCAACTGCTTGCCCAACTCCGCGCCACTGGACATCAACGCCCTCCCAGACGTCCTTCAATACTACTCGCTTAAAGTTTTCGCAGTCAGGCGCCCACTTCGACTCGTCATTGCCAAGGAAGTAGTTGTTGTTCCAGGAAAGCCGTTCTGAGGGTTCGATTGAAGCCGCAGTCGCTGATGACGTCTGCTCGGGAAGGAAGTTTCCGGCTCTGCGGGGAAGGGCATTCTGAAACTTGCATTTCAGAGCGTGGGCTTTGTTCGGATAGCGGTCAACCATGTCGAACCGTCGCATATCATCCGGCAAACCAATTGACCGTGGATTAGGAATTGGTTCGGCGGTCGTATCAGGCACACTGAATAACACCGTAAAACCGTCCCGTTCAATAAACCACGTCAACCCTCCCGCGCCTTCCGCTTTGAACAGAACGCGTTCATCCCACTGGCCCTTGTTTTCGGTGAAAAAACACGACCGGTCAGGGCGACCTGCTACCGGCATCGCGCTGGAGGATGAAACCGATCCCAGCAGAACGACAGCCAATAACCATATCTGGACGCGCTTCATTGAAAACTCCCTCAATTTGTGCTAATCTGTTCGTTTTCGTTGAACAAAAGCCCTTACTTCACAATCACGCCCTTGGCGACCCTCGTCTTGCCCCCCGACTCCAGCCGAATCAGATAGACGCCCGCCACCAAGCCCGCCCCGTCCCAGACAACCGAATGCTGACCAGAAGGCATGTGTGCATCGACGAGCCTTTCGACCAGCCTTCCGGTCAAGTCGTGGATCGTCAATCGAACGTTGGTTTCAGCCGGAAGATCAAATCGGAGGGTCGTTCGCGCATTGAAGGGATTTGGATAGGCCGCGGCCAGCTCAAACTTGTCCACTTGACCACTTGCCCACTTGTCCACATCATTCGGCTCAACCACTGTCAAGCGCACTGGCAGAATGGTTCGTCCACCAAGGCCGTTATGAGTCAAGACAATCTCGCCCTCGTATTCACCGAGCTCAAACGCCCAGTCGTTATCCTCGCCTGCCGTGTGAATATGAACAGCGATCTGTGACTCACCGCCAGCTGGAATTTCTCCGCTATCAGGATCAACCGTAAACCATTCGCGGTTCGGTTCAAGCTGGTAAACTCTCAGCGCGTCCCCACCGAATGCATGAGGAGCATTGACGACCGTAGTCATTACCCAACCTTGATACTTATCAAAGTTCTGGCAGATGAAGGCTCCGTTGAAACCGGTAGCGGAGTCGAGGGGGAAGGAGTGAACAAGCTGCATCTCGCCGGTGTTAGTATTGAACTTGTTGAATTGCGGGGGGAGATCTCCGCCCGTATGGGTGAGGGAGTATAGCCAGGAGCTGTCGGGATCGTCAGGATACCATGCGAGACCGTAAACGCGCAACCCTTGCCTGTTGATTGACCGTCCGAGATCATTCCCTGCGCGGTCGTAGGCGGAGATGTTTGTGGTTGTCCCGCTCAACCAGAAGACCGCTTCGATGGGATCATAAGCGAGATTGTTCGTCGGATTAAATGGGGCATGCCAGCGGTGGATGACATCACCGTCACGATTGATGGCGTAGACCGTGTCTTCGCCGCTTCCCCATATCAGTTCGCCGTCCCACTCCATGTCTTTGAATCCGTAACGACTGTGACCGGGCTGGAGAAAACTACCGAGCAAATCACCATCTCGACTTACCTGATAAAAAGTGTTCGGAAATTCCCCGTTTGCTCCTGCGCAGAAGTAAGACTCGCCGTCGAAAATGACACCTTCGATGCGATCATCAGCTGTGATTTCACTGACAGGAAGACTTTGCCTAAGAGACCAGGGATCGAAACCAGCATCGGCTCGTGAACATGCGACAGCACGCCATTCAAGTTGTCCTTCACCTACGTTACGGATGGTCGCTTCGCTGGTTAATGTCTCTCCTGAATCGACTTCCGTTGAAACCAACTCCTCATCAACCTGTAAGATTGGTTGAAGCAGGTCAAAGTTGATTTCAAGTGTATCGAATATAAACAATTGAAAGTTGCCTTTTGTAGAATCAAGATATCCTGACTGACTGGCGGTAAGACTGAAACTGTCTGGCAGGGAATTTTTAAAGGAGTAAAATCCAACAGAATCACAAATGGCGCTTCGACCGTATGAAGTTGTAACGGTCGCTCCGGGCAGAGGCGTATGATCCCGTCCGCCAGTGACAACTCCATGCACGAATCCCCCTTGCAGAAAATGGAATGCGCCGAGATCGGTTCTTGTGCCGTCAATATCTGGTTCAGCATCGGGATCTCCGGCGTCTATACATGGGGAGTTCCATTGTAGATGATAGTCGCCAGAATCTGGTTCGAAGAATAACGGATTTTCGTCAATGATCTCTACAGCGTCTACCTGAACATCTCCAAATGCCTGAATTCCGCCTTCGATATCGCAGTAGGAAACACTTATCTGATCTTCTCCAAAGTAGGAAATTGATCCATTATCACCAGTATTACCATATACAATGCAGTTCACAAATTCCCTTACACGCAAATTCATATATAATGCGCTTTCATTATTATTACGACATTGATTATCTACAAATGTCACGTGATCCATTGAAAGAACGCCTGCCACAGTAAATTCAGCGCCCCCGCCAATGTTGCCCGCATAGTTTTGGGCAATAAGGACATGACTGAGAGATACATCATGGTGCGTATAGAACCCGCCACCATTGCCATTAGACCTGTTTCGCAGTAAAATACAACTCACCAGACTAACAGGTGATCTGTTAATCGCGCATATTCCGCCACCAAGTGTGCTAGCTATGTTATCAATAAGCTTGACTCGCACCAGAAACAACGCAGCATTATTGGCGTAAATTCCACCGCCATACCCGTTCCCGTTGCTTTCGTTCTGAATAATCAGCATATCTTCGAGGTGAACGTTGCTCTCTGAACAATTAACTCCACCCCCCTCATCTGCCAGCCCATTTTGAATCGTAAACCCGCTGATCAGTGGAGAAGCTCCTGATATGGCAATCACAGATCCCGAATGCCTTCCATCGATCACTGTTGAATCTATGTATGCTGGATCGCCGGTTGTTAGTGTAAGACTCGCAAGCGTGAGACTTGCATTGATTCGAAGGTTTGCCTCATAGATACCCGGCTGAACCAAGACAGTATCTTCCGCTTCCGTGTGGTCGATGGCGCCCTGAATGGTCCGAAAATCGTCGGGGACGTTGATGATAGTCGCGTGAACGTGCGAGCAGATTGCGGCGATTAACAGTATTTGAATAGTAATGAGTGAACGCATTTCTAACCTCTCTTGACCTTAATTACTTTATGATTACACCCTTGGAAACAGTAATTCTATCTTCCGACTCCAGTTGGATAAGATAGACGCCTGCTGCGAGTCCTGCACCATCCCAGACGACGGCATGGCGGCCTGCTGAAAGGAAACTACTGACCAGCACATCGACTAATCGACCTTGGAGATTGTAAATTCTTAGGCTGGTTTGGGCTGACTCCTCAAGCCCGAAGGAAATTGTCGTTGAGGAATTAAACGGATTTGGGTACGCGGCGAACAGCTCAAACTTGTCCACTTGCTCACTTGTTGGCTTGCCCACTCCATTCGGATCAATAATCGTCAGATACACCGGCAGGATTGTCTGATCTCCTAATCCACTATGAGTGAACACGATCGCACACTCGTATTCCCCGACGCCTAACGCCCAACTATCATCCCGACCTGATGTGCGCACTGAGATTTCAACTTCAGTATTCCCATCCGGAGGAACAACACCACTATCGGGGGTGACCGTCAGCCATTCAGTGTTAGGTTGAAGCTGGAATATTCGGAGCTGGTCACCTCCCCGATTGGCTGATAGTTTTGCTATTATCATCATCACCCAGCCTTGATATTTGTCAAAGTTACGGCAGATGAAGGCATTGTTAACCGAAGTTGAACTATCCGGCGGCAATGTGATTACAGTTTGCATCTCTCCGGTCTGAGTATTGAACTTATTGATCTGGGTAGTGTCCGCGTTTGGTGTGTTAAGAGCGTAAAGACAAGCGCTATCGGGATGATCATCATACCAGGAAAGCCCGTAGATGCGCAATCTCTGGCGGTTGATTGTTTGACTGAGATAATTTCCTTCGCAATCATAGGCCTTGATGTCGGTGATCATTCCACTCAGCCAGAGAACCTGTTCATGGTTATCATAGGCAATGTTATTTGTCTGGCTGAACGGAGCAAACCATCTTTGAACGACCTCGCCGTCGCGGTTAATCGCAAAAACCGAATCTTCGCCGCTGCCCCAGATAAGCTCGCCGTCCCATTCCATGTCTTTGAATCCGTACCGGCTATGACCGGGTTGTGGAAAACTGTCGAGAAGTACGCCCTCACGGCTTAAATGGTAGATCATGTTCGGATTATCGCCATTTACTCCTGCGCAGAAGTAAGACTCGCCGTCGAAGATGACGCCGTCAATCCGCTCATCGCCGGTGATCTGGCTAACAGGAAGGCTCTGTCTCAGCGTCCACGGGGCGTATCCAGCATCGCCGCGAGTGTGAGTGACAGCCTGCCACACCAAAGGTCCGTTGCCGAAATTATTAATCGTCAAGAACTGTTGTGTAGATGCGCTGGAATCCAAGATTACAGTTAGGCTGTCATGTGCTATATAGAACTCGCTCTGATAAAGACGGGTAACCACATGAAGTGAATCGCCAAGCGGTATAAAGACAAAGCTCGTATCAGAATTGAAGTCATCAGATGTGATAATGAGCTTGATGCGAAGAGAATCGGCAAACCAGGGCGCGATTGACTGCATCCATTCCCCGCCGGCGTCAACGCCAACGCTGGCGGTCTCGCCAACGTCAGGTTCGACGTAAACGCTGGCATTTGGAATCGGCGAATCATCTATAGCACGGACCACCGCTCCGGAGAGAATCATATCCGGCGCCTCACTGCCATAAGCGCCCATGTCTGTTCGGGACCAATCACGGTCAGGGCGCGAACATGGATCCCCGGAGTCAATGCAGGGCGAGTCATCTGTCAGATGGAAATCGCCGTTACGACTATCGACGAAGTGGGGATCCTGATCTATGTTTTCGCTAAATTCGCCTACCGGGCCACTTACTGAGCCTCTTCCGCCTTCAATGTCGTTATAGATAAGGTCGAGAGCGCCATCGTCGCTGATCGAGATCAATCCACCATCGTTGCTGACGTTGCCATAGAAAATGCTATTCTTAATCCAAGAAGGCTCAGCGCTTTCTGAGTAGATGGCGCTTACAGAATTTGCTCTATTATTTGCGACCGTAACATGGTTTAGCTGCATCGTCGTTGTCGTATCCCAGTGACAGATGGCACCCCCACCGCCAGAATGATTCCCGTAAAGTAGCACATTGTCCATTCTGAGATTGGCATCGCACAGGATTGCCCCCCCCACGTAACGATCGGCAGAGTTTCCGGACAGAACACAATTATTCAAGGTTAGATATCCCTCGCCGCCGTTGTAGATTGCCCCCCCAGCGTATCCATTGGCAGAGCTTCCAGACAGAACACAATTCGTTAAGGTGAAAGATCCATCACCGCTGCTGCTGATTGCTCCTCCGTGATTCCCTGCATTGTTGTTGGCCAGGACGCAACCAGTCAAGGTGCGAGATCCATCGCCGTAGCTGTAGATTGCACCTCCGCCGAAAGACTCGGCAGTGTTTCCGGTCAGGACACAATCAGTTAAGCTTACCAATCCCCCGCCGCCGCAGACGATTGCCCCCCCAGCGTGCTCGGCAGTGTTGTCAATTAGTTTCACGTGCTCCAATATGACTTGCCCTTGGCCATTGACACTGGTGCTTATGCCGGCACCGCTTGATCCATAGCATCTTGTTATTAGAAGATCTTCGAGCGTGAGAGCGTTTGGATTAGTTGACCGGATACCGCCCCCGTTATCCGCCTCACCATTCCTGATGGTGAAGCCACGAATCGTGACAGAACCTTGAGAGGCATCGGTGATACAACAATTGCGCCGCTGGCCATCAATAACTGTCGAGTCAACATATGCCGAATCGCCGGTCATCAGCGTCAGGCTTCCGAGCGTGAGACTGCGGTTGATGGTCAGGTTCTCTTGATACACCCCCGGCAGCACAAGCACGGTATCGCCTGCCTCGGCGTCGTTGATACCCGCCTGGATGGTCCCGAAGTCGTCAGGAACGTTGAGAATCCTCGCCCATCCTTGTTCCGCCAGACCAAGCGCCATCATTGCCAGAAGAATTTTGAATGCCTTCATTGCCGTAATCCTCGGTCTCGATTGTTATTGCTATTGATTCGAAAGAGCTTGTCGCCTACTTCAGCAGCGTCAGCTTCGTTATCCATACTTCCCCAGCGCTACTCAGCCTGGCAAAATAAAGCCCTGATGGTAGGTCAATAGCGTTCACCTCTACGCTATAGGTCCCCGTCTCAAGCTCACTGTCCACTAATCGTGCAACTTCACGACCGGAAAGGTTGTAAATACAGAGCGTCGTATGCCCGTAACGCGACAGGCTATAGGTGATGCGGGTTGTAGAGTTAAACGGATTGGGATAAATGCGTGTGATGTTAAAACTGGTAGGTGGAGTGTCTGAGTGTTTCTTTACATCGACAGGATCAACGACCGTCAGATCAATCGGAATGCGAGTCTCGCCGCTGGCAGCGTTATGCGTGAAGACCAACTCACCCGGATATTCCATCGAAATGAGATTGGTCGCATTGAGTTCCAACGAAAAATCCTGAATCGAACCGGGGTTGAGAGTCCCTGCTTCCGGTTCCATCTCCATCCATGAAGTATTTGGGGCAATCTGCCAGATATCCAGCCGGTCGTTCTCGCCATCGTTGGCAATGGCCATCATCACCCAACTTAAATAGTCCAATTCATGGGTTATAAACATGCCTTTGGGCACCCCGCTGCTGTCAGGGATTAACTCTGTGACAAATTCAGAAGTATTATTATCAGGATCGATCTTGTTTATCATCCAGCGGTCCTCACCAGGACAATGCAATACATATAGAGGGTAATAATCGGGATCGTCAGGACAATATCCCAATCCGTAAATACTGAGGTCGAAATGATCGAGGCGGGAAACTGCTTCGCCATCTCGATTGCAGCCGACAATCTCATCTGAAGTAGTTCCTGTTATCCATAATAATTCGCGTTCGCTATCCCAAGTAAGAGCCTGGATTGGATTAAGCGGTCCGTTAAATACGTGTACCACATTCCCTTCCAAGTCAAATCCATATACTCGCAAAGATCCGCAGCCCCAGATAAGCTCGCCATCCCAGGTTAGATCGCGCATACCGTAATAATCCTGGAATGGTTGGGGAAAGCGCTCAATCGGTTCCCCCTGACTGTTAAGTACATAAATCATATTGATATAATCTTCCTGACCGCTGACGTTGGCGCCTGAGATGAAGTACTTATCATCGGCGAAAACAACAGCCGAAATCCGACTGTCTCCGGTTATTTCACTGACGGGATAAGTTTCGCGCAAAGTCCAGGGATCATTTCCGGCGTCGCCGCGTATTCCGAGCTTTGCAGACCACTCAAGCAATCCGTTGCCATTGTTTGACAGAGAGATTTCCACCTCCGTCGAATCATATCGAAGAATCTGTTCAGTTACCGCCTGCAGTGATGGTTCAAATTCAGGATGACGGAGACTAAAGTTTACCTCCCTACTCTCCTCGGCCGCAATTTCGAAATCAGTCAAGGTTGAATCGTTGTATCCGACTTTTGATGCGGTCAAGTCGAACACTCTGAATCCGATCCGGTCGATTTGCCAGTATCCGTCCTCATCTGTGATAATGCTGTCGCGCGTGCTGGTGAATACTTGAACCTCACTGAGCGGACTGCCATCAGTAAGATCATAGATATGTCCAAACAGCATTCCCGGCGAGTGTACGATATCAATATCGGTCACGAAGGCGTCATGACTACCACCATTATATGACTGGTCAAACGCACCCTCGGTAGTGGGGAAGTCATCGCTGTGTGTGCGACCAGCTACGACCACGCCGCCCCTCCCATCCAGCGTGATGGCAAATGTTTCAGCCCCACTACTTCCCCCTAAATAGGTGCTGTAAAGCAGTTCGCTCCCATCCTCGCTCAGCCGAGTGATGAAGGCATCAGAACTGCCACTGAACGACTGATCAAACGCATTATCAGTAATGGGGAAGTCATTACTGTTTGTATTGCCTGTTATGATCACTCCACCTGCCCCGTCAGACAACATATCAGAAACTAAATCCCAATCACCCTCTCCGCCCAAGTATGTTCCGTAAATCAGTTCACTCCCGTCCTCGTTCAGCCGAGCGACAAAGACATCATAATTCCCTCCATTGAACGACCTGTCAAATGCACCTTCGGTGGTGGGAAAATCATCACCAGTGATATAACCGGTAACAACCACACCTCCCGCCCCGTCCGATGAAAGGGCAAGGGTTTGTTCAGGTCCATCTCCCCCTAAATAGGTGCTATAGATTAGGTCACTCCCATCCTCGCTCAACCGGGTGATGAAGGCATCCCTACTACCATTGAATGACCTGTCAAACGCTCCTTCAGTAGTGGGGAAATTGTTGCTGGGAGTTTGGCCGCTTACGATCACCCCTCCTGCCCCGTCAGGCATTAAGGCTAAGGCATCCTCCCAGCCACCTCCACCCAAATAAGTACTGTAAATCAGTTCACTCCCATCCGCGTTCAACCTGGAGACGAAGACATCATAAGGACCTCCATTAATCGACCTGTCAAACGCTCCCTCGGTCGTGGGAAAATCATCGCATTCAGTTCTGCCTGCTACGACCACGCCTCCATCTCCGTCCGGCGCAAGAGCTTTGGCTTCCTCATGACTTCGCCCACCTAAGAATGTGTTAAAGAGCAGTTCACTCCCATCCTCATTCAATCGGGTGACGAAGACGTCATTACCACCATTGTACGACCGGTCAAACGCACCCCTGGTATTAGGGAAGTCGACGCTCGTCGTTTGACCAGTTACGAACACCCCTCGTTCCCCGTCTGGTGCGAGGGTCCAAGCGATCTCATTACCTCCTCCGCCCAGATAGGTACTATAAATCAGTTCGCTGCCGTCCCCGTTTAATTTAGCAACGAAGGCATCAAATGAATCTCCATTGTATGACCTGTCAAACGCTCCCTCGGTGGTGGGAAAATCATTGCTCTCGACGATGCCCGCCACTACAAAGTTTTCCGCACCATCGGTTATAAGAGCGTAAGCGCTTTCATAACTACCTCCTCCCAAATACGTGCTATAAACCAACGGATCAACGACCAGCGGCTTGCGGGAATCATGACCTTCCGGAAGAGCGATGCCAAATGAGTTCCCTCCAGCGAGTGAGAACTCAGCATGCACCGCCGAGAGTGAACCATCCTGTTCGATCTGGAATGCTTCAGGCAGCGCTTGCCGGAGAATTCCGAGTGGGGTCTGTAGGAGCAGCTCACCTCCGTCTGCCGTCGCTTCAAGCTCGCCGGTGAGGCCTACGCACTCCACTCGAATTTGGCTTGCGTCTGCGCCGGGAGTGACCACGAAGTCAAACTCAACCGCCTTCCCGACGCCGCGCCATTGAACATCCACACCATCCCAAACGTTCTTTAGCACGATTCGTTGATAGTTCCCGCAGTCTGGTGCCCACTTCGACTCGTCATTGCCAAGGAAGTAATTGTTGTTCCAGGAAAGCCGTTCTGAGGATTCGATTGAAGCTGTTATTGCTGGTGAAGATTTTTCTGGGAGGAAGTTACTTGCAGTGCGGGGAAGAGCATTCTGGAATTTGAATTTCAAGGCGTGGGTTTTGTTGGGATAGCGGTCAACAGCGTCAAATCGTTGCATCTCCTCGGGCATTCCTATAGATCGAGGATCAGTTATCGGTGCGGCCGTTGTGTCAGGCACGCTAAACAGCACCGTGAATCCATCCCGTTCAATGAACCACGTCAGCCCTCCCGCGCCCTCGGCCTTGAAAAGGACACGGTCATCCCATTGGCCATTGTTCTCGGTAAAAAACAGAGGACGGCCTCGATTCAGGCTTTGTGCGTTGAGTTGAGTCGCGTCAGTCAGAGCGGACGCTTGGATGGTGAGCGAAACGACCGCTGCCAAGGCAACGGTTAAGTGGGCGGTGAGATGGCGGGACATTGGCGACCTTATTCGATTGAATACGAAACGGTCTGAGACAGGAATCTAAATTGGAACGTGATTCTATAGGAGGGACATGGAATACCGAAGCATCGAAGATTCGACAGCAGTTATAATGTTGTTCGAACAACAAGTTAGTGAGGATTTTCCCTAATGTCAAGTGGGCGTTAAACGGCTAAAAAGCAGTCACAGGTGTGGCTGCTTGATATCGGACCTTGCCGTAATGTCACTTAACCTCCTCCTCATCATCCTCAACGGTCGCTTCACTCGTCCGTTGCTCCAGTTCGTCTTTAGCTTCCCGTAGATTGTCGAGATAATCAACAAGTAGAGTCACCTCAACTTGGACTTCGCCGCCCCCGACCATCGAACTGACGCCTACTTTGTTTTCTTCAGCATATTCGGTAGCGCCGTTGAGGTCGTCCGCCAAGATGATCGTCTGCAAGATGCTGATGATGCGACCCTCAAGGAACTCACCATCGGGCGTTCCAATGTCGGTCGTGATGTAGTAATGAATGTGATATTCCTGCTCGCCTTGCTCTTGGTAGGTAGGCATTGAATCACTCCATGTTTATGAAGTAGAAATAGTATCTGTTCGGCTGCTGTTCGAGAAGCTGTTTGCAGAAGTCGATCAGCTCCGACGGGCGAAGGTGCTCTTCCTTGTCCTCTTCAACGAACCGTTCCAGCGAGTCCCGCCAAAGAATCCAAGCTCCGCCCCACACGTCCTTCATATCTGCGCCGAGCAGGAAGTCGTTCCTTATAGCAGATGGGATCACTCGTTTGTCCATCGATACGAGTTGTTCATTCGCTCCGAGAGGAAGCGTTTCGATCCTGTCAGCCAAAGCACCCTTGACTTCGTCCATCTTTGCCATCGTTCCTTCACTTTCTGCTGGTGTTGTAAGTGCTCAGGGTTTTCCTGCTGATGATTTGTTGAGATCCTTGACCAGGTCTTGCGCCTGAACGACCGTGAGTTGCCCGAGTGGCTTGTCGTAGAGACGCTTGGCCGTGGCAATCAGATCAGCCTGCGTAAAGCCCGCTTCCTTACCTTGTTTAAGAAGGGTGCCTACCATTTCCTGCGTCAGATGACCGTTACCATTCCCGCTCGCAGGTGGTTCAGGTCGAGGTCTCGGAGTCCTGACAGGTGAAGTGTCCTTATACAGGTATAATCCCACCCCGAAAGCTGAAGCGCACTTCTTGAGCGCGTCAGACGCCGCCGCTTTCAGGTCATCTGCAAGCGATAGAATCACACCTGTTTCGGCATTTCGCGTTATGGAACTCCCGCCAAACTGCTGATGAACTTCATCAGCAATCTTCAACTCCCCGTGAACGATTACTTCTTCGGCTTCGATGCGGTAGCCGACAATTGTGAACGACCACTGACCTTCCAGAACATCATTGAGTCGATGGACAACTGTAATCGCTTCTGCATAGTCAAGCTTCTTGCCGAAGTTGCCTTTGCGCTGCTTAATCAGGTTGGCTGCAAACGGCTCGGATAGTGCTTTTATCGGGATTGTCATCGATATCCTCCTGTTTGGTTGTGTTGTTATCGTCTTATTCCACATTAGCTTGCCGTTTTCGAGAATAAGAACTCGACATAGACTGCGCCACATTGGCGCGGCTACAACAATCCAATTGGAGTTTCCGTGAAAGTTAAAGTCCTCTGCCTTGGTCGTTCAGCCAAGGAAATCTAACTGTCCGATGGTTCATCGGTCGAAACGGCGATAGCCACCGCAGGTTACCCGAAGGAATCGTCCTACAGTCGTCACATCAACGGGCATCCCAGTTTCGACTCGGACGTCCTGCAAAACGGCGACGTACTGACCCTGGTTCCGCAAGTCAAGGGCGGGAACTAACCGTCCAGTCCAAGGCAAACCTGTTGGTGGGGAACAATAAGCGGAAGTCCCCTTAAATGAATTCCGGCGTCAGTCCGCGGAGGGTCAGTCGGGTTAATCTGACTATGAACAGCAAGCCAACAGGTCGACATCACGAAATTAAAGGGAAGTCAATGCTACAATCGATAGAGGAGCTGTTGCAGTTCCATCGGCAGCGGTATCACACCGCCATCAAGCTGGTTCGTGAACCTTGGCAGTGTGAAGAAGGCGACACGGCAGGAATAACAATCGGCGTCCCGAATGAAAGCGGGAGCTTGCTGGAAGTCTGTGAGATGATTTTTCAGCAGGACAACGCGCTTATCGCGAACCGCACTGGGGATAGATTAGTACTTCACGGCCACCAGATTGGCGTCCAGGGCGAGAATTCAATCCTCCTGACCGTGTGCCCGCTAAATGAACCTGCAATACGATTCGTCCGCAACCTGATTGACGAGCGGATACCTAAGATGGCAAGGGCAATGCGGAAGAAGTCGCGTACGGAATACTTAAACGGTATGCTTGGCATAGCCAGAGTGCGCAAATCTGAACTGAACGATCAGATTCGAGAAGAAACCTACCAGCTTGACGATCTTGCTGAACAAGTCAACCGCGCGTCACGCAAGGTCGCTCTATACAAGAAAATGCTGGTGTTCTTTGACCGCCCCGAGGAACATTTCAAGCGACAGGTGATGCGGATGTTCTCGGACCTAATGAAGCTTGTTCCCGGGAACTACGCAAGCTTTCGCTTCGAGGACAGCAAAATCATCGGGACCACGCAGCCGATCTTAATTTCACACGAGGATCAGACCTACAACTTCGAACCATACGAAGTAATCTTCAACCTGCAAACGCAGGGTGTGCAGATCACCGGCGATAAGAACAGCGTCAACGGATATTGCCATCCGCATGTCACCACCAGTGGTTCAATCTGTTGGGGTAACATCGGCGGGTTAGTCGCAAGGTTGTCAGGTGAGATGGATCTCTACGGTCTGTACGAATTGGTCGCACACTTTTTGTCACTCTACAATGAAGACGATCCCTATCAGCGCATTGAACGCTGGGACCCCAATTGGGAAGAAGCAAATGAAGAGAACGAACCTTACTGTTCTTTCTGTGACGAATCGGGTCACGAAATATCCGAGTGCGAATGGTGTTGGTTTTGTGAGCACTGCGAAGAGTACGTCGATCACTACGAAGAAGACTGTCCCAGTCGTCATCCCGACGAATCAGAAACCGAACAAACCGAGGAGGTTGAAGTTGCAGAACTTGACGTCGCAGCGGCGTGATCCGCAGAAGTTGGACATTCGGGTTGAAGTTGACTTACACGCACTTGCCAAATTCTGGGTCTGGGTTGATATGGCGCAGGGCGAAGTATCAGCGTTAGGGCTTGTGGAGGAAGTCTTCGACGAGCGGTCTGGTAACCTCTGCGCTCTTCGAGTAACCGACTTGTACTTAGTTCGTCAGCACTGTACTTCGGCGGATACCGAGATGGACCCAATGGCAGTTTCGGAGCTGATGGCATCACTGGAAGATCAGGGACAGGAAGTTGGGACGCTGTTGTGTTGGGTGGACAGCCATGCCGATATGTCGGTGTTCTGGTCGGGGCAGGACAATTCCTGTATCGCGGGTTTGGCAAACGGACGGTATCTGCTGTCGTTGGTGGTCAACAAGAAGCGGGACACTATGACGCGCCTGGATATGTTTCATCCTGCGCACCTATGCGTGACCGATATCGCGTGGGAACCTTACTTTCCCTTAGACGAAGCAGAAGTTATCGCAGCCGAGGCTGAATTTCGCGAGAAAGTAACCGAACAAGGTGTGCTTTCTGCTGCCACAAGCATTGGCTTCAGCACTGAAGAATACGTCGAACAACTTAAGCAGGCACGCGCGGCGGGCTTGATGGATGATGACGAGCTGGAAGACGAGCTTAACTGGCTTCAGCAGGAGGTGGCATGACGACCGATCTTCGATTCCTTCGGCAACTTGATGCGGTCAACATGACGAAGCTTGCGAACCTGCAAGTAACGCTGATCGGCGCTGGCTCCATCGGAAGTACGACGGCCCTTTGGTTGTCCAAAATGGGCGTTCAGCATCTTCGAATCTTCGACGCCGATACTGTTGAGCAGCATAATTGGTCGAACCAGATGTTTCCTGTTACTGACATCGGCAAACCGAAGGCTGGCGCGCTATGCGATGTCCTTGAGCAGTTTGGAACGACGCGGCCGACCGCATATATTGAAAGTTACGTTGATCAGCCGGTTACTGAAGTGGTAATCAGCGGGGTAGATAGTATGGAGTCGCGGAAGGCGATCTGGAAGTCTGTGCGGTCAAATGCAGACGTGAGGCTCTATCTAGATGCACGGATGGGCTTGGAGACTCTGGTCGTGTATGCAGTCCACCCTAAGGTCCGTGAAGAACGCCAAGCTTACGTGAAGAGTCTCTACAACGACGAATCGGCCACTCAGGAACCCTGCACAGCAAGAACCATCTGCTACACGCCCTTGATGGCTTCAAGCATCCTCTGCTCGATGGTCAAACGGTACGTCAATGGGGAAGCGCAATCGAAGCAGGTGATACTTGATTTGGTGACGTGGACGATGATCGGATAGGATAAAGACAGCCTTGAAGGCGGGGCTGTCTTTTACCTAAAAAATCGTAGTGCCGCCCGCTACACTTTTCAACCGGCGTTTACAAGGGGATCGCAATGGGAGTGGGATACTTTCTGGTGAATCTATCAAAGCATGAACAGATCACCTTTGCACATCTACCCGTAAACACAGCAAAGGAGATTTGTGGCAACCCAGTTTCTGCGGCCATCGTATCATGGTATTTGATCCAGCATGTCAATGATTCGATACGCTTTGTGGAAGATAATACAAGTAGGGCTATGGAATATTCAAAATATCCGGACCAAACGGATGAGTGCATTAAGGAACTCATTGACGTAAAAATTCTTGAAGATCGGGGATTTGCGTGGCGTGATAAAGATGAACCGGAGACTGTATTCATCCGAGAAGTCCGAAATTGCTGGTTGGACGCGGTCTGACTCACCGTCGTAGCTCGTCAAAGTACCGCTGGCGCAAAACGCTCGTACAGCCTCGCACTCCGATGGCATACTCGACCGGAATATGGACGCCCCGTGGGCGAATTTAATAGATCTGAGTAGACCGGCGCTTAACTCAACACTAAGCGGAATCTCACATTGAAAACCACAAACAAACAATCTGTAGTCACTTACGATTCTCTGTCAAAGGCGCTTAGCTTGATCAAGGGATCGTTATCACCGTCACAGACGTTCGGACTGCTCTATGCCGTACTAACCGGACCCGTTTCGCCAAACGCTTCCAATTATCTTCCCTCTATCTTCAATGGTCAACAACCAGCCACGCTCGAAGACGCCAAGGTGATCGTCGGGGAAATCATGACCCTTCATAATCAGATATTGGACTATGCATATCGTTTGGAGCGACAGAAGTTTCGTCCGGTCTATTCCGAAAGTAAAATGGGCTTGAGGAAGCGCGTTGAAGATATGCTGGGTGAAGTTCGAGGATACCGCCTGGGTCTGGCAATCGGCGGTCTTACCGAGAAGGAACTCGACAAGGATGTACCCGCGATCTTTGAGCGCTTGAAGACCGCGTTTGCGGCAGTCTATGAAATAGATAATGTCTTCAGTACAATGAAGGGAAGGATTTCAAAGGAGGATCAAAGGTTTTACTCCGATGCACTGGATACCTTCGATGACATGATTAGTGGATCATTCCTCGATATCTTTTATCACTACCAGGGGCGTCGCGCCCCGACATTATTCACTCAAAGCAAACAATCCCCATCAGCCTCCATCAAACTTCCCGGCCGTAACGATCTCTGCCCCTGCGGCAGCGGTAAGAAATTCAAGTTTTGTCATGGTGCGGGCGGTAAATTCACTATTCATTAGAAAGGATGCTTTCATGTCCGATTTCCAAACGATTGACCTGAAGTCATGGCGGAAGCGCTACAATATTTCGCAAGAGAAGTTTGCAGAGCTTTCCGGCTTAGGTTTAAACACGGTCGCGAGAATTGAAGCAGGAGCACAGAAGGTTCAAGATCGAACCTTACTGAAGCTGAACACAACCATGCGTCAGATCGAAGCAGACCTTATGAAAGGAACGATGCCAACTAAACTTGACAAAGGCAATCCAACGACGATTCGCCCTGCTTCAATCGAAACCTCCACGCCTATATTACCGACCGATTTGACGCTTATTTCAAATCTCGATCTGGAGCTTATCAATCGAGTATTGCGAATGACGCCGAAAGAGAAGCTAAAACTGATTAAATCGTGGATCGGGGAGTAGGCGCTCGCAATGACTAATCGCTCATTGGCTTGGCTCGCGACCGCATCGGAATCCGAGTTGGGGAAATACGACGGCGAATGTGGTTGGCGCGTCGGTTGCAACGTTGATCTTCGTTAACGAATGCGGCCTTGGTTAGTACCTCGAAGAGGACGTAGTTGACTGGAACTTCGCAAAATCGATTCGCCCCTCGAACTACTGCCCGATATTCAAGCCACTTGCGTAACGAGCTTTTCAATTGTAACTTAGACTGATTAAGATAGAACTTCGCATTGTATGATCTGATTCTGACAGCAGATTCACAACCGGCAAGTTGCAGTCTGTGACCTGATACGTTACAGTCTGTCGCCTATGTTACACTTTACCTTTCCCCTCAACCTCCCGCGCGACGGTCGCGCATCTCACATCGTATTCTACATATTCAATATAAATATACGTTTGCAGTAGGTTAATCGTTCGAATTGGAGCTTCGGTAAGTTTGGCACGTCGGTTGCCTTTATTACCTGTGCGCCCGCTCGGTTTGTCCGACGTCAAAGATCGAGGACTGCACGAGGCTCGAGGCGTCGGGGGATAGGCCTTGAGAGCCTGACTTCCGAACAAGAACCGAAACCAAAAGGAATCCGACCATGAAACGCATCATCATCATACTCATGCTGGCGCTCTGCTTCGTTAGCAGCGTCGCAGGGCAGCCGAGAGTCACCGGGATTCACGAATATGAGATAGGCGTGGATAACCAGCAGTTTATTGATATTTACGCTACTGAGGACGGAGGATACGCAGCCTGCGGAGGGGCCGTCAATAATAATATGGAGCAACCCTGTGATAATTGGATTTTAAAGACCAATCATCAATTTGAAGTCGAGTGGTCGCGAACCTATGAGAATGGAGCTCTTACCTGCATCATCGAACTTGATGATCACGGATTTCTGGCAGGAGGATCGGAATCGGATGATTGGACTAACTATTTCTTTGCTGCCATGAGGACAGGAGAATCTGGCGAACTTACTTGGAATAGAAGATACTGTCGCGGGGAATGCAATGGTCTTCTGGAGTTGAAAAATGGCAACTTCCTTCTGATCGGTGGGGCGAATTGGACCGGGAATAGTGGTCAAGGGCACTTGGTTATGATAGATCCAGATGGGGAAGTAATTTGGGAACGCTCATACCAACCATTCGAAAACTCAGGATCACGCTTCACCTGCGGACGCGAGACAGAAGATGGTATTATAGTCGTTGGTGAGGGTCTTGATCAAGCAGTAACTTACGATTTATGCTGGGCTGTAAAAGTCGATTTTGAGGGTGAGATAATTTGGAATACAACCTCTCGACCAGGTGGAGCACCTTGGACATGGTCCTATTCCATGGTCTCCGCTTCTGACTGTGGATTCCTCATCGGTGGCAAGTCACTTCAACCACCAGTAAGTAATATTCAATTTATAGCCAAGATTAATGCCGAAGGCGAATGGCAATGGTCACGACGGTTCGGAGAGCAAGACGGCGGGTGTTACTGGCAACTTGCACGTTGGAGAGATGACGGATTTGCATTCGCTGGTTGTTGCTTGGTCAGTAGCCAGTGGGTTCCCATGGTTTATCGATTGGATAATGACGGGGAAGTGCGATGGAGAGCGGTAGGGGCTCCGGATGACAATCCCAATTCTTTTGTGTCCCTGAATGGGGTGATTTTTGGTCATGATGGTACTATTGTTGGTGCGGGTCAAAAAGGACCTAACGAAGAGATTCATGGTCTTCTTGTCGAAATCGAACCCGAAGTTCCCGGTCCGACCATCGGTTTCCGTCAGCCTGATACTGCATCAATCTGCGTTCTCCCCGGTGACTCTATAAACTTTGAAATCCGGGCGACCAATCAATGGGGCGATCCAATCACTTACGCCTTTTTCTTAGGCGATCAACAAATTGCCGCTGATAGCACTGTCACAATTCGATTCAACGACTTCGGGCGGTTTCTGGTCGCGGGGCGCGCTTACAGCGGGGGCGACTCCGCACAAGCCGTCTGGCAGGTGGATGTTGTTGACCTCTACATCGCCGCCCATTCCCCTGATATCCTCAATCTTTCCATTCGCCGACTCTCCATTGTTGACTTTGCAATTGACATCAGGGCTACAGGCGGAGTGGAGAATGTGGAATATCAGTGGTTCGTGACCAATCTCGACAATCAGAACGAAGAGGATGCAGGTCAACAGCCGCACACTGAAATTGAGTTTCCCGATGCGGGAACTTATCGAGTCGAGGGGCAGGCATACCGAGGAGAATCGCTCGACAGAGTTATCTGGAATGTTCGAGTCCGGCAAGGGATCCTTAACATTGGCGAAGAATTGGTTGCCGCAGAACCGGGTGGAATCGAGAGATTCCCCGTGATGCTGTTTTGCGACGGGCAGGACACGCTGATCTGGTCGGCAGAGGTTCGCACCCTTGGCGAATCAGGTAGTGATTTCTGGACAGTTAGACAGGAAATCTCAGCCGGTGAGATTGCAGACGACGACCGGATCGAGGGCGCTATCTTCGACGGTGAGTCGTACTTTTGCGCTGGATCGAACGGAGACAATCCAAATATGATCTATCATCTCAACCGCCAAGGGGAGCTTCTTGGCAGTTTCGAACAGCCCGGTCATAGTCGTTACGGGATGAGGGACTTGGAATGGGACGGTGAACTGATCTGGGGGAGCGGCGAAGATTCGGTCTTTGCGGTCAATCGCGACGGCGAGGTCGTTCAGAGGTGGCGAGGTCCCTTCAATCCGAACTATAATATTGCTTACGATCCTGAAGAAGGAGTTCTCTGGATAAGCGCGATCACGAGTGAAATCTTCGCTCATGACCGAGAGGGAAACAACCTCGGTCGCTCGATACATCGTCAAGGGTTGCGCGTTTACGGCCTCAGTTGGTATAAAGACGATCCCGACAGCTCCTTTCTCTATGCGCTGAACATCCCGGGAAATGATACAGTTCAAATCAGCAAGTTTAATCCCCTGACCGACGAGATGAGTCTTATCCACGCCTTTCCACTCGACTCTGCGACCGGCTTTGGCGGAGCCTTCATCTGCCGGAACTACGACCGCTACCAAGGCTGGGTGTTGATGACAGTCGCCAATGTTCCGATGGCTTCCGGCGGCGACGCCTTGCGAGTTTACCAGGTCGAGCCGAACCGCGAATGGCTGACGGTGCATCCCGAGAGCGGCGAGATTCCTCCCGGCGAGAGCGCTGAGGTCGAGATCCGCGTCCGCACCGCCGGATGGGACGGGAGTTGGGCGTTTGAGGTTGGCGAATATGAAGGTGAGGTCGTCTTCGAGCACAACGGTCAGGGCGGTCGGGATGTGCTGCCGGTGCATCTGAGGGTGGTTGAGCCGAATGAAGTAGCTCCAGACGGGGAGGGACGCCCATCCTCCTTTGAGTTGTTCACCGCCTATCCCAATCCCTTCAATGCGCGAACGACTCTCCGATTTGATCTCCCCTCCGAAACCAACGTTCGATTGACGATCCACGACCTGACCGGAAGGCTGGTCGAAAGGCTTGTCAATGCGCGACTGTCTTCAGGTCAGCATTCGGTCGTCTGGGACGGGGCGAACTTGGCGGCGGGAGTCTATCTGATTCGGTTGGAGTCGGGCGGCGTGGCGCGGATTGTAAAGGGCGTGATCGTGAAGTGAGACTCTCGCTTCAAATAATCCTGGTCTCGACCGCTTCGTTCATATCAGGTTGTCTCATGGAGGATAAAACTCATGACGTCAGCCTTATCGCTGAATATGGTCTGGACTGGAATCTTACGTCGGCTATGGACATCCAGCTTGCCGGTCAGCGAGCCTACATTGCGACGGGCGCGACAGGACTTGCCGTCGTAGATGTATCCGACCCCGGCGCTTTGAGGAGAATCCCGCTCAACAGGACAATAGGCGAATATGTGTCGGTTATCGAAGTTAAGGATAACTGGCTTTATGCAGGCTGCTCTTCTAATGGTTTGCAGATCTTTAATCTTGCTAATCCAGATTCTCCAGTTCTGGCAGCAAGGCTTTCGCAACTTCAGGGGATTCAGAGGCTCAGGCTCTGGGGAGATTATCTCTATTGTCTAATTAATTCAGATGTTCACGTAATTAATGTGCGCAATCCCGCCAAGCCCTTTAGTGTTAGCATTTTCCGAACGCCTTCCTTCATCGGCGACATCGCATTAAACGATTCCATCGCTTTCATCGCAACGGCGGATAGTGGGATTCGCATTTACGATATCGATGATCCGATCCATCCGACCGAAATCGGAACATTCACTGACTCGGATCTCGCACAGTTTTGCCTTCGTGACACGATACTATACGCTGC
>Ga0247842_10002512_pt1 | contig 26969 bp, 17 predicted proteins | sample LaCruzMarch2015__3_FD_192411 | JGI IMG/M metagenome (GOLD analysis project Ga0247842, IMG submission 192411) | Freshwater microbial communities from meromictic Lake La Cruz, Castile-La Mancha, Spain - LaCruzMarch2015_19m | ecosystem: Environmental > Aquatic > Freshwater > Lake | place: Spain...
ATCAGGCACGCCAACCTCGTCAGCTTCACGTGCTTGAAAGCGCTTGCGTTCGATCAACGTTTCGAGCGCAAGGACGCGCACGATCTCATCTACTGCATTGAGCACGCGCCCGAAGGCACAGATGTCGCCGCCAAAGCATTCCGTAAGGAACTCGAAGGCAAGCACCGAGAAGTTGTCGACGCCTCGCTCGTGATCCTTCAGAACCGATTCGCGAGCGACGAGAAGGCTGAGGGTTATCGCAAGGATGGTCCCGTGTCTGTCGCTAAGTTCGAGCTCGGCGAAGGTGATAATGCTGAACAACGCGAAGCAAGGGTACTGCGACAACGCGAGGTGAGCGACTTAATCGAGCAACTGCTGGCGCGCGTACGCAGCGCCCGGGAGGTCCCCTGGGTCGCCTGACCGAACTCCTCCAGGAAGTCACGGTCAGTGGCACGCGCCACCGCACCGATCAGATAGATGATGGCGTCGCTGGTTTCACCGATCTGCTGGGTCTCGCGGTCGTGGCGTTCGCGCAGTTGGCCGTAGAGGCGCATGTACTCGGCGGTGCGCCCCTGGTGTTCGTCCACCACGGCGCCCGTGCCTGGGGTGTCCACCAGGGTCACACGGCGCAGATAGTCGAGCTCCAGCCGGTATTCCAGGTGGGCGATCCCCTCGGCCCGGCGCAGCGTCTCCAGGTCATTGCCTTGCAATTGGTGCAGAAAGCTCGCGGGGCAATCCTCATAGCCACCGCCTCGCCAATAGCAGCGCACCGGCCGTTCGGGGTCGGCGGGGCAGCCATAGCGGAAATAGTTGATGGTGGCCGTGGTCTCGGTGGTGCCTACCGTCGCCAGGTCCTCCCGGGCGCCGAGCAGGGCATTGATGAAGGTGCTCTTGCCGGCCTTCACCCGGCCGACGACCGCGACCACGCAGGGGTCGTCGACCTTGCCGGCCAGGGCGGCCAGCTCGTCGGCGACGGAACCCGGCAGGCCCGGCAGGCGCAGGCGGGCCGCGGATTGCTCAAGGACCTGGACGACCGATTCCTGGATGGCGCTCATGTGCGATCCCCTCGCGATAGGGTCTGCATGCCCAGCACCTTTGCGGTCAGCACAAGGCGCGGGTCGTATCCGCAGGCCACCACTGAAGCGACCCCGACCGGGGCTTGCCAAGGTTGCACGACAAGCCCATCGGCTACAGGTCAGCCTTATCCCCCAGCAGGCACCGCAGCCGCTCTATTTCGGCCAGGGCCGCCGCCTCGCGTTCGAGCGCAGCTTTCTTTTCGGCACGCTCGCGGTCGGCCGCCGCCTGCGCCTGCGCTTCCGCCGCCCGTGCCTGCTCCGCCATCGCCCGTTCCTCGGCTGCTACAGCCCGCGCCTGCTCCGCCGCTGCCTGCAGATCGTCCAGCCGACGCTGGATGCTGCGCTGCTGGCGCAGGTAGTTCTGGCGCGCCTGGTAGGCGTGGTACTCGCGCTCTTTCTCGGAAAAGGTCGTCAGGGTGCTCATGGCTTGTCGCATCTCCTCGGTCTGCATCCACTCGGGCAAGTCCTGCTCGTCGAGACGCTCGCCCTCGGTGAAGAATTTGAGCCAACGCTCAAGCTCAGTCTCGACCGACCCGGCCGCGCCCGGCCCTGCGGCAAATTTGTCCAGTTCCAGCAGATAGATGCCGCCGTGTTCGATCAGGACCCGGCCCCGGTCGTCGCGCATCCGGAAACGGTGCAGGTACTCGGCAAGCCCAGCGCGCAAGGTCTCGCCGAGAAGCCAGATCGCATAGGTGGGCCTGAGTTCCCCATAATCCTCGCCGCTGTGAAGCTGGGCGGAGTAGAGATCCGCCCAGCCGTAGAGGACACGGGCAGGAAGCTCCGGCGGGATCAACAATTGGATCTCGACCTGGAAGACCCGCCCTTGCCCGTCGCGGGCTTTGACATCGACGATGGAGAGCTTGTCGTCCAGGAACTCCCGCTCGCTGTACGGGTTGAGGATCTCCACCTCCGCCACCGGCGCGGGCAGGTCGGCGCCCAGCACCGCGTTCAGGAAGTGGATCAGCAGCCGACGGTTGGCCTCGGCCCCGAGCAGGGCCTTGAAGACACAGTCGATCTTGGGGTCGATGGGATGGCGCATGTGGGAACTATAGCATCGACGAAGATGGGTTTCGCTTCGATTCACCGATCAAGTTCTCGGCAGTACGCCCTTGGCGCTGGTCCACCACGACCGTAGTGCCGGGGGTGTCGACTAGGATCACCCGCCGCAGGTAGTCGCCCGGCAGGCGGCATTCCACTTGGTTGATCCCCCCGGCCCGGCGCTGGATCTCCCGGTCATTGCTCTGTAAATGGTGCGCAAAGGTTCCCGGGCGATCGTCATAGCCCCCGCCGCGCCAATAGCAGCGCGCCGGCCGCTCGGGGTCGGCGGGGTGGCCGTAGCGGAAATTGTTGATGGTGGCCGGGGTCTCGGTGGCGCCCACGGCCGCCAAGTTCTCTATCGCACCGAGCATGGTATCGATGAAGTTGTTCTTGCCGACCTTCACTCGGTCGAGGATCGCGACCACGAAGGGGGCGTAGACCTTGCCGACCAGGACGGCTAGGTCGTCGGCAATGGTCCCGGGCAGAACGAGGATGCGCAGGAGGTCAGCCAATTCGCCAGGACATGAACCGTGGACTCATGGATGGCGCTCATTGTCTATTACCAAGCCTTAGCTTGTTGTCCCGGGCTGATCTCCTGGGCCAACCGCATACCGTCCCATGGTGCACCTTTTGGGGAGTTCTTTATATGACGGCACGATACTGACTGCGCCCAGTAGCCTCCATTGCAAAAAGAACCGCCACGCAGTACCCAGCAACGGGATTCCCGTCGGTCGAAAAGGTCGGCGAAAAAACCAGTCCCACGTCGTTCTGAGTCAGCCACTAGCCATTCGGACCCGTCACTCGGGGCACCAACATAATCACCATGAAACGAGTCCTGGACCCACTCCGTAACGTTACCGACAGTGTCGTAGAGCCCGAATGGATTGGGCTTGAACGAGCCCACCGGAGTAGTATTGCCCTCGAAGCTAGCTTTACCACGGATACTGTGAACATCATCACCCCACCAGAAGCAAGTAGTGGTGCCGGCTCGCGCGGCATATTCCCACTCAGCCTCAGTCGGCAGACGGTAAACTTGACCGGTCTGCTGCGAAAGCCAGACGCAGTAGGCCACGGCGTCCTGCCAGGCGATATTGGTCGCTGGGTGGCGGCCACCGCGACCGCGAAGCGTGCTTAACTTGCCGCGACCAGTTCCAACACAAAAGCGTTCGTACTCATCCTGGGTGACCGGATAGCGCCCGATAGCGAAAGGCCGGGCGATGGTCACACGATGCTGGGGTTTCTCACAGGCACCGGCTCGCGTGTCGTCGTCTGGAGCGCCCATGAGAAAGGAACCAGCGGGAATCACCACCATCTCAGGCCCTTCCGTGCCGTCCTTCAGCCGGACGCGGAACACGGGCTTCGACCCCAGTACCTGGGCCACCGATCGTTGTAACGCAATGAGCTTTCTAGCGGACCATCCGTGAATGTCCTGTGGGATCATCGCAGCCTGCGGGTCGAGTACCGTAACAGCTTCCTGCGAGACGGGAGGCGCAGACGAATGCGATCTCGGCGCCACTGTCGGATGGGGCGCGGAGCGTTTCTTCTCCTGCGCGTGGGGCTTGAGTAGATGGGCAAAGGCAAGGTTCTGCGCCAGGCGCAGACCAATGAAGCCATGCCTAAAGTTGGGTTCCCAGGGATCGCGGGCCGAGACACGAGTGTAACTCTTAGCGTAGTTCCAGGACCCGCCGCGCGACACCCGACGGCCAGGATCGCTGGGCTTGCCCCATGCCGCCCCGTTGGCCGGAGCGCCCTCGTAGCCGTGATGGTACCCGTCCTTCAATAACGTAACATGGTAAACGTCCTTCACCCACTCGCAGACGTTGCCGACTGTGTCATAAAGCCCGAAGGGATTGGGCTGAAAAGAGCCTACGGGGACAGTTTGCTCATTGTCAAACTGATCGTAACCGTAGCCACAGTTAGCATCGCCTTGGCTGATAGTATCGCCCCACCAGTAAGGAGTGCAGGTGCCAGCTCGGGCAGCATATTCCCACTCGGCCTCAGTCGGAAGGCGGTAGGTGTGGCCGGTCTGCCGCGAGAGCCAAGCGCAATAAGCTACGGCATCATGCCATGAAACGTTGATCACCGGGCGACGATCTCGACCCCATCCTCGATCGTCAGGCTTCTGACGGGCAGTTGCAGTACAGAAGCGGTCGTACTCATCGAAGGTGACAGCGCACCGCCCTATAGCGAAAGGTCGAGCGATGCGTACCCGGTGTTGGGGTTGTTCTTCTTCGTGGAGGTAGGCGTCATCATCACTATCCGGGATACCCATGAGAAATGCCCCGGGCGGAATCACCACCATCTCCGGTCCTTCAGTGCCGTCCTTCAACCGAACGCGAAAAACCAGCTTCAACCCCAGCACCTGGGCCACCGATCGTTGTAACGCATTGACCTGTTCAGTCGACCATCCGTGAATGTCCTGCGGAATCAACACAACCTGCGGTTCCAGAGCCGAAAATGTTTCTTGCAAGACGGGAAACTCAGGCGAACTCGATATCGGCGCCGCCACATCATCGGTCGGTAGGCAATTCTCTTCCTGGTGGCCTTTCGGGGCGGTGGTTCCAAAATCTTGGGTGTCCGACGGTTGCGCCTGCCAGAACCCTTGCCCGAAATAGGCCGCCCCCAGGGCGACGGCCACATCCTGATGCTGCCACTTGCGCGGCTCCACCGGCAGGATCTCCTTGAGCTTGCGCAGGACCAGCGGGATACGCGAGGAACCGCCGATCAGCACGACCGTCTCGACCGGGAACCCCTGGGCCTCGGCGGCGCACACAAGCTCGCCCGTGAGGCGCACCGTGGTATCGATACGACCCCCGATGAGGCCCTCGAATAGCTCCCGCGTTAGGGTCTGTTTGAACACCCGCCCCTCGCCCACCAGGCAGCTAAACAGCACCTTGTCATGGGCGGAGAGGCTCTCCTTGCGCTTACGGCAGTCGCGCAGGAATTGCAGGTCCCGCCCCTGGCGGTTCAACGGCTCGCCCCATTGCCGCTCCGCCTGCTCATCGAAGTAGTCGTAGAGTGCCTCGTCGAAGTCGTCGCCACCGCAGCGGCGCAGGCCCTTGGGCTCCATCGCCAGTTCAAACCCCCCGGCCTCCTCACGCAGCAGGGCCAGGTCGAAGGTTCCGCCGCCCAGGTCATAGACCAGGACATGACGGCCGACGCCCAGGCCGGCGCGACTGTAGGCGAGTGCCGCGGCGACCGGCTCGGCCAGGAGCCGCACCTCGGCGAACCCGGCGAGCCGGGCCGCCCGCTCGATCTCTTCGCGCTCCAGGGCGTCGAAGGCGGCCGGGCAGGTGACGACCGCTTGGGTCACCGGTTCCTGGAAGTGAAGATCTTCGGCATCGCGCCGGAGTTTTTTGAGCACTTCAGCGGCCACTTGTACCGCATTGACGCGCCGGCCGGGCAAGGCCAGGGTGGGGGCATTGACCAGCTCGCGCTTGACGCTCCTGACCACGCGCTGCCGCTCATCCTCGTCGTCCAGCATCTGCTCGGCCGGGGTGCCGACCAGTACGGAGTCCGCGCCGAACCAGACCACCGAGGGCGTCTTCTCCTCGCCCTCGGCGTTCTTGATGACCTTGGCCTCGCCGGTGCGCGGGTCCACCCACGCCATGCTGCTGGTGGTGGTGCCGAAGTCGATGCCGATGGTGGCGGAACTCATGCCTGCGGCTCCTCGACCGGGGGCTGACCCAGACCCGCCAGTGTCTGCTCGATGCCGATCAACTCCCCGATGATCCCCTGGATGCCCTGCCCCACCTGGTCCCACTGCGCCAATTGCCCGCGTAGCTCCGCCAACCGGGTGGCTTGCTGTTTCTCATCCAGCTTGGCCTGTTCCGTGAGGCAGGCCGGTTCACGGCTGGCCTCTTCGGATTGCTCATGCACAATGCGTTGCAGGTAATTGCCGATCAGGTCCATGAACTGATCGAAATGCTCGTCCACCAGACTTTGGAGTCGGCGGGCCGGGAGGTCGACCTCGAAGTAGTAGCGGCGCACCTGGTCTCTGACGTCGCCGAGGTGCTTGTCCAACTCCTGCTGGGCGCGTTTGAGCTGGACTCCCGCGGTCCGCGTCCAGCCCTTGTGCCCTTGCATCAGTGCCCAGACGGCCGCGCCAACGGCCAAGGGGGGAAATATGGCGGACGCGAGGAAGGTGGCGACCAACGTGGTTGAAGTCGCCGCGGCCGCAAGACCCACGGCAACGGTGCCGCCGAGGCCCGCCATGAGCGCGGCATTTCTGAGGTCGAAAAAGCCCCCCTTCGCCCTTTCAAACTGATCGTCCTCGGTCTGTAACCGGTAGCGCTCCCGGACTGGGGGTGCGCCGTCCAGGCCGGCATAGGAGGCCTGGGCAAGGTACTCCTGCGCATCCACGAAGGGGGCGAGCTGGTCGAGTATGTACTTGCGCACCTGCTGGTCCACCTCCTCCCATTTGGTCACGGCCGCCTCGGTGACGTCGGCCGCCAAGGTGTCCGCGAGGCGGTGGGCCTCGTCCAGCGTGGTGACTTGGTCGATCCTGGCATGGATCGCCCGATCGATCTGACCACCGCTGTCCAGTGCCTGGCGCAAGGTCTGCTTCCCCGCGGTGACCGCCCGTTGTAGCCCAACCATCAATGCCTGCCGTTTGGACCCGTGCTCGCCCCAAGCGCGGTCGAACGTCTGCTTGCGCTGGGCGATCTGCTCCCGGACCTGGGTGCGCCGTTCCTTGGACTGGTCGGCCAGGTCCGCCGCCCGCCCCAAGAGCACCTGCCGGGCGTTGCCGTAATAGTGGTCGGCGACGGCCATGGCCGCCGCGACCCGGCTCAGGCCCGCAACCCGGAACAGGAAGGTCTTCAGCGCCGCCGCCAACTCCCGGTGACGGCTGACGATTTCGTAGTCAGCATCCTGGGTCTCGGCCGCCTTCATCAGGTTGGTGCTGGAGATCGGCCAGACGCGGGCGTCGGCGAGCTTGTCCGCGAAGCGCTCGTGCAAGATCTGCTCGTTGCGGGCCTGGAGCGCCTGCCACTGCTCCTTGCGGAACTGGTCGATGCGGGTCTGGATGAAAAAGAGGCTGCCGGTGACCTCCAGGATGGCCGCAATGCTATCGAGGTCCGCCTGCCCGATGGGTTGCCCGGAGTCCAGCACATAGATCACGGCATCCGCCTGGGGGATGAAACGCTGGGTGATCTCGCCGTGGCGGGCATAGAGGGACCCCAGGCCCGGGGTGTCCAGCAGGCTCACCCCGTCCGGCAGAAAACGGGCGGGTGCGTCGACCTCGATCCAGCGGATGATCTGGTCGAGACGCGGGGTCCCCTCCAGGTCGGCCAGGACTTGGGAGCCGTAACGCGGCAGGTCGGCGGCGGAAATCTCTTCGGTCGAGCCGTCCTCGAAGCGGATGCGGCAGGCCTCCTGGGCGGCCTGGTTGACCAGAAAGACCTGGCTGGTGGCGATGTCCACGTCAGTGGGCAGGATGGCACGCCCGATCAGTGCGTTGATGAAGCTGCTCTTGCCGCGCTTGGCCTCGCCGACCACCAGGACCTGGTAGCGGTTCTCCTGAAGCTTCTGGCGGAACTGGCCCAGTGCCTCGGGCGGCGCGGGCAACTCGAAGGTCGCGGCCCGATCCATCAGTTGGTCCAAGAGGGTCAGGCCCTGCTGGCGCAGGCCGTCGATCTGCTTCAGTAACGTCGGTGTCACGTGCGTTGTCTTCTTCGTTCAGATCATCAGATAAGACAGACTGGCTGCCGCCTGACGGAGCATGAGTTTCAGGGCAGCATCGGCCAAGGCTCGGTGCAGGAGCGGTGAGTCGGGGAGCGCTGGTAGGCGCGTTCATAGAGTGCCAGGCTCGGGCGGTTGCCATGCATGGATGAGGCATGGAAGATGCCCTGGATCTCCGGGTAGGCGGCATAAAAGGCCCGCGACCAGGCGCGTGCCCGGGGTCTGGACCCGCTGTTGATGAGCATGGAGGCCCTGGCACGAGTCGTGAAAGTCCCGGTCAGATCGAGCAAGGTAAGGTCGGTGGCCAGGGCATAAGCCACGAGCCAGGGGTGGCGGGCGTGCCGGTCGATGACGCGGCTGTCCTGAAAGACCTCGGCCAGGGGGGTGATGCCGTCCAGGGCGGCGTAGTGGATGGCGCGGTCCTGCTGGATGGGTTAACCATCAGCATCCGGCAGTTGGGGGTCGAAACGGGCACTGGTTGGCCCGAAATCGCGGAACAGGTCCCAACGTCCGGGAGTGGCGCCGCCCCGAAAGTAGACGCGCCACAGATGGGTGCCGACAGGAAGTCGGCATAGTTCAGGCGGGATCTGACGCAGGGTCTCGACCGCTGGCGGTTGCGGAAATTTGGGCAAGGGGCCGGCGCTCAGGACGCAGGTAGGTCAGGGCCGGCTCACAGGTCTGCGGCCAGCCGCGCGACCACCGCCACGGGACGGCCACAGATCAGCCAGTCCCGCGGTGACAGGGGTTCATCCCCTTCCTCTGGCACCAGTTCGGTGCTCGGGGTGGTGAACCAGCGCCACAGAGCGACCGGGTGTAATTCGGGGCTCAACCGGGGGAAGACCTGCTCGACGCCCGGCACCACTGCCCGCACCTGGCGTTGTCCGTCGCGCTCTTCCACCTCGAACTGGTAGCGGGGCAGCAGCCAACCGCGACCGCGGCGGATGCCGATCAGACTGCGCTCCAACAACCGTTGCCGAATGCGACTCTCGTTGCGGCCCAGTGCCTGGGCGACGGACTTGATGGTCAGGGCGGTCTCCAGCAGGGCGGCATAGGCGGCGGTGGTCCGGGCGATCGGGTCTTCCCCGACCGTCGGGTCACCATCGACGGCGAATCCCCCGCCGCGCAGAACTTGGATCTCTGCCGCTGGGAGTTCGGCCGCAACCGGGATCAGGGCGCCCTCCTCCATCTGCGCGATCGATTCGGCCAGGTACCCGGCCAATTGGTCCGCACCGGCGGTAATCCCGCGAGACCGTAGGGTGTATTGGAGACTCGGCTGGGACATGGACTACTGATTCCGGCTGAGGTTAGAAGTCGTTAGCCAAGTATAGTCCAGACGGCAGGGTTTACGGCGTTAGCACCGATCGTAGCGTCCGGAAGCCGGTAATGGCAGCGGCGACAGGCTGCGGCTCAATCGGTCCTGGAATCGCCCGCGGCCAGCCCGAGCCCCGTTGGTGCGCAGTCCGCAAAGTAGCGCTCATCGAAGGCCTCGATCTCCAGCGCACCGCCATACAGATACCCCTGGGCGAGTTCACAACCATGGGCCAGCAGGTAGTCGGCCTGGGCGCTCTCTTCCACCCCCTCGGCAACCAGCGCCAGGCCGAGCGCCCGCCCCAGCGCGATGGCGGCCTTGACGATCTCGGCGGCGCCCTGGTCGCCGGCCATGTCGGCGACCAGGGCGCGGTCGATCTTGAGGGTGCGCGGGTTGAAGCGGCGCAGGTAGCTCAAGGAGGCGTAGCCGGTCCCGAAGTCGTCGATGGCGATCCCCATGCCGGCGCCGCGAATGGCGGCGATGGACTCCGCCACACCATAGGTCTCGCGCGTGAGCATGCGCTCGGTCAGTTCCAGTTCGAGGTCCTGTGGGTTGCCGCCATGGCGCCGGACCAGGTCCGGGGGCGTGGCGGCGCCCTGACCGTCGTCCGGATACAGGGTGGACAGGTTCACCGCGAGGCGGCCGAAGGGGCAACCGCGGCGCGTCCAGTCACGGGCCTGGCGGGCGGCCTGGCGCAGGACCCAGCCATCCAGGCGGGCGACCGTGCCGCGGCGCTCCAGGATGGGGACGAAGTCGCCGGGCAGGAGGGCGCCGAGGCGTCGGTGGTGCCAGCGCACCAGGGCCTCCACCGCGTACAGGGCGCCGCTGCCGATGCGCACCTGGGGTTGGTAGACCAGGTGCAGGTCACCGTTGGCGATGGCCTGGGAGAGGCTGCCGACGATCTCCAGTTCGCGCTCCAGGGCGCGGGCCATGTCCGGCGCAAACAGGGCGTAGCGGTTGCGTCCCTGACCCTTGGCCTCGTAGAGGGCGACGTCCGCCTGGGCCATCAGGGTGTCGGCATCCAGGGGGATGTTCACCATGACGACGCCGAGACTGGCCCCGACCCTGATCTCGCGGCCGCGGATGGGGATCGGCCGCGCCAGGGCGTCCACCAGCCGGCCGGCCAGGCGCTCCACGGCGTCCGCGCCGGCGCTGTAGCTCTGGATGATGGCGAACTCGTCGCCGCCCATGCGCGCGACGCTGTCCTCGGCGCGCAACTGGGCACGCAGGCGCTCGGCCACGACCTGCAACAGTTCATCGCCGGCGGGGTGCCCCAGGCTGTCGTTGACATCCTTGAAATGGTCCAGGTCCAGCAGATAGAGGGCGAAGGGGGTGTCGTGGCGGCGCAGGCGCGCCAGTTCCCGATCGAGGGACTCGCGCAGGAGGTTGCGGTTGGGAAGCCCGGTGAGGGCATCGTGGAAGGCCAGGAAATGGATGCGTTGCTCTTGTTCCAGGCGCTCGCTGATGTCGCGAAAGGTGACCGCGGCCCCGGCCAACTGCCCGTCGACCAGGACTGGATTGCTCCACAACTCGACGGGAACAGCGCTGCCGTCGCGCCGGTACAGGGTCTCCCTGATCCCATGGCGGGCGCGCCCATCCAGGGCCGGGGCGACCAGGGGGCAGTGGGCCAGGGGGTGATTCTCGGCCGCCCGGGAATCGGCATGACCGACGGTCGGACGGTGGATGCGATCGTGAATGACGGTGCCGGTGAGTTCCTCGGGCAGGTAACCGAGCATCCGCGCCGCCGCCGGATTGACGAAGGTCGTGATCCCCAGGCGGTCGACGCCGAGGACACCCTCGGTGGTGGAGATCAGGAGGAGGCGTTCGCGCTCTTCGGCATGACCCAGGGCGACCTGCGCCTGAAAGTAGTCGAGCACGACGGCGGCCAGGTCCGCCGCGGAGGCGATGATCTCGCGCTCGCGCGGCGCCGGTCGACGCGACTCGCGGTGGTAGATGGCGAAGGTGCCGAGGACGCGCCCGGAACGCCCCAGAATGGGGTGAGACCAGCAGGCACGAAGGTCGGTGGTCAGGAGGATCTCGCGCACGCCGGCCCAGTCGGGGTGGCTGCGGATATCCTCGCAGACCAGGAGCGGATCCTGGTCGATGGCGCTCGCGCAGGTAGCGACCCCGGGACCGATCGCGCCCCCGTCCAACGCGCGGTTGAAGTGCGCCGGGAGTGCGGGGGCTGCCCCTAACCACAGGCGCGGCCCGTCCTGATCCAGAATGTAGACGGCGGGAATGGCCCCCGGTTGGGCCTCGGCGATATAGGCCGTGATGGCCTCCAGCACCTCAGCCTGCGGACGGCCCCGGGCGAGGCGCTCCAGGACGCGGCTGCGCCCATCGAGCAAGACCCGCGTGCGATGCAGTTCGGTCACGTCCTGGGCAATCCCCTGCACGGCAACGACCTGCCCCTGCGAGTTGAACAGTGGACTCTCGGAGACCCGCAGTCGTTTGACGTCGCCGGATTTGGTGCGAATCTCGATGTCGTAGGGTTCCTGCCGGGCGCCCTCCAGTGCCCGTCTGCTGGTTTCCAAGGCGGATTGGTTGAGCGGATGATCGGTGAGATGACCGATCCAGGGACCCCCCAGTTCCTCCGGCGTATAGCCGGTCATGTGTTCGACCGAGGGGCTCAGGTAGGTCATGAGCCCATCCAACTCGCGGCGGTACAACAGGTACTCCCCGCTCAAGGAAGCGATCAGCCCGCGGTACTTCGACTCGCTCTCGCGCAAGGCCCGCTCAGCGCGCTTGCGCGCGGTGATGTCTTCCTTGACCGCGACGAAATTGACGATGTCCCCGCGATCGTCGCGCACCGGGGAGATGGTGGCGGCCTCCCAGTACAGCGAGGCGTCGCGGCGGCGGTTGCAAAATTCCCCCTTCCACACCCGCCCGGCCGAGATGGCCCGCCACAATGCCTGATAGAAGGTTGCGTCCTGGGCACCGGACTTCAGGACCCGCGGGTTGCGACCCAATACCTCGTCCTCGCGATAGCCGGTGACTTCGCAGAAGCGGGGGTTGACATACTCGATGGTGCCCTCGGTGTCGGTGATGATCACGGAGACGGGGCTCTGCTGCACGGCGCGCTGAAACTGGCGCAGGCGCACGCGGGAGGGCGCCGTGGTCGTGGGTACGCCGGCCCGGCCCTCCGCCCGATCGGGCAAGGCCACGCCGATGAGTGCGCGCAGCCCCAGGACCCCCGCCAGCGCGCCGTCGGGGTGCACTACCGCCAGGGTGCGGACCTTGCGGGAGCGGAACAGGGCGCGGGCCTCGGCAAGGGAGGCACCGGCGGCGATCGGGTTGAGGGTGGTCACCTTGTCGGGTTGATCGAACAGCCTGGTGGCGAGCAGCTCGGCACCCGCACGCAAGCGGGCCAGCAGACTGCCTTCGGTGACGATGACGAGGGGCTGCGCGCCCCGCGTGAGGACGGCGCAATCGCTTGGCGCGGTCGCAACGGCCATCAGGACTTGGGCCAGGGTCGCCTCAGGACCCAAGGTGGCGGGACTGGGGTCCATGAGGTCCGCGACCGTCAGGGCGCTGGTCAATTGCGCCGCGGACAGGTGCTGAAAGAAGTCGGTCTCGCTCACGATCCCGGCCGGGGTGCCGTCACGTCCGGTCACGACCAGGTGCCGCAGGCCGGTGCGGCGCATCCGTCCGTAGGCGCTCGCGAGCGGGGTGTGCGCCGGAAGGCGCAGCACCGGATGGCTCATCAGGGCTGCCACCGGGGTCGCGAAGGCGGTCCCACGGGCGGCGGCAGTGATCAGGTCATGACCCGTGACGATGCCGACCAGGGCGCCGCCGTCGTGCACGAGGACTGAGCGGATCCGGCGCGTAGTCATCTGATCCAGGGCGGCAGAGAGGGGCGCGTCAGCGGCAATGGTCGCGACGTCCTCGGTCATGATGTCTTGAAGACTGGGGGGTGGAAGTACCCTGGTACGGCTCAAACCCGATGACTCCAGCCCGCGAGGGGCTTGGCTGTGCGATGAAGGGGGTAAGTCTATGCGGCGTGGCGCCTTGATGCTACAGCGGACGCGGGGCAGCGGTGCAGGAGCACAGGATTGGGGTAGCGTGCCGGCGCGAGATAGCCGGCAGGGAGAATCTGGGTCGAAAGCAAAAAAGGGAGTTGTTGCGGCCACTGCCGCGGTACTAGGAATGTACTAAATACTACTTAATGTACTAGAGGCGGGACAGTTCAGGAAAAGCGCGTATCCGCAATGTCTTAGATGGTGTTGGAGCGGCTCTTCGGGGGAAAAGGGACGGCTGTCCGTGGGAAGGGGGCCGGTCAAGCGTGGGAAAGGGGCCGGTCGAGACGGGGAAGATGGACGGTGGAGCGTGGGAAAAGGGACGGTATGGCTGTGGATAAGGTGGTGGCTGGCTAGGCCGGCGCGGGGCGCTTGGGGCGGTGGGGTGTCTGGCTCGGGGCCGGATCGAGGGATGGCGGGGTGGCTTCGGAGCGTCTCAGGCCATTGAAAAGATTGCATGCATGTTGGTGTTTCGCGGGGCGTTTTGGGGTTGCTGACGGAGGGTTTCCGTGGGAAAGAGGACGGGGCTGGATGGGTGGGGCAGCGCGTGCTCGGGGGCGCGAGCGGGGGGGCTTGGGTCGATCGAGCGGCTGGGTCGGCGGGACCGGGCGCTGGCGCAGGGGCGCTGCGGGTTCGGAAGGGTTGAGTAAGAAGTGGCACAAGTATCAGATATCGTTGTGTGCACTAGGTGGGTAGCGTGGGAAAAGGGACGGGGCGCGAGAGCGACTTTGGCACTGGTGGGGACTGCTGGACGGGCAAGTACAGGGGCACGCCAAGCGGTCCAGGTCGATGGCCGCGGTCAGTGTTGGTGGTAAACCTGGCCGTGGGGCAGCGGTTCGGCGCGCGACGGTGTAGGTGCATTGGGGCTGGGCGGGCCCGCCGGCATGGCGCAGTGGCTCGGGGATGGTCTGTGTAGGGCGTGCGGCGGGGTTCCAGGCGCGCGTTCCGGGGGAAAGAGGACGGGCGGCCAAGGGGCTGGACCCCCGCGGGGATGGGTGGGCTTAGGGCCATGGCGCCCGCGCTGCCCCGAGAGTTGAAAGTGGCGGTCGCCATGGCCGTTGCGTCACCCCGCCTTCTCCCGGGAGGAGAGGGCGATGGGGAGCGCGCTGCCCGTGGCAAGTGTCATGGTAAGGCATTGGATAAACGATGGAAAGCGGTGTTTCGGTGAAACCGGGGGGCCTGATTGGGGGGGCACGGGGGGCGGATGGGGAGCGATTGGGAGGGCTGGCGGTCGGCGGTGCGCGCGGTTCAAGGGGCCTTTCGTGGGAAAGGGGACGGCGGTCGCAGTGGGTGAACCCAGGGGTCTCGAGGGCATCGATGAGCCCAGGGTAGGTGTCGCTGGACTCGTGTTGGGCCGTAAAGGGACGCGCGCGCTCGCCCGTAGACCGTGGAGCGTGGGAAAAAGGACGGGACTGCGGTAGCGGTGGGCGGCGGCGCGGTCCGCTCCAGCGGGGGGAGCAGGCCGGCGGCCTGGCTGGTTACGCCGTTCCGTGGGAAACAGGACGGGGCGCAGCGGATTGGCGGGCAGTTACTTGCGGCGAAAAAAGGTCACCGCGAGCAGCCAGGGTGTGCGCCGACCGGTGCCGGTAATGGCGAAGCACTCGAGGAACTGAAGGGTGATGAGCTTCTGCAACTGCGGGATGGCCTCGCGCTTACGGTCGCGCAGTTCGCCGAAGGCGCCGATGCTGGCGAAAAACTCCGTCAGTGGGATCGAGAAGGTGCGGTTGCTGCGTTGGCTTGCGAGCGAGCGGTGCATGGCCTTGCCAAGGGGCGACAGTTGGCGGCGGATGTCGAAGTCCAGGAAGGTGCGGTATTCCTCCAGCCACTGGGAGACCAAGGGGTGGAACTGGACGTAGTAACAGGCGTCTTCGGCCGTGGCGACGTACTCGATGAAGATCAGTTGAATCGGTTTCCCATGGAAGGCGTCGCCGCCCTTGGGCTTCTGGAACTTCAGGGTGATCGCGGCGAGGTTCTCCATGCTCTCGCGGCGCTTGGTGATTGCCCGCCCGCCCCAGCCGCGCGGCGGTGTGTAGCCCTGAATCACTGATTCCAGTTGGGACACCAGGCAGTAGAGGGCGTGAACGCGCACCGGATTACCCGGCGCCAGGCCGCTGAGCGCGACGGTCGGCGGGGCCGGTATGGGTAGTCGGTCGGCGGGTCCGGTCATGCCCTGCTGGCGCATGTTCATCAAACCGAACAGCGTGTCTTCGTCGTACACCGTCAGTGCCGGGCCGGCCTTGTAAACGCCGCCGCCGTCCCAGCGAGACTCCAGGGCGATCCAATCTGCCGCGGCGGCAAGTTCGCGGGCGGTACTGCGTTGAACCGGGGGGAAGAGCGGCAGACGCGTCAAGGGTGTGGGGTACTCGGCTGAGGGGAAGAGTTCAAACTGCTCGATGCCGCGCTCACGCAGAAAGCGTTCGAGTCGGGCGTTGGCCTCGGCGATCACCTTGGGTCCAGGTACACCGGCATTGGTGCGTCGCAAGGCCTTGGTGCGGGGTGCGGGGCTGGTGGGCGCGGCGGCGGGCGCGGTGCGCTGCTGCTTGACCGAGCGCTCCCGGGCCTGGCGTTCCAGGCGTTCGAGGGTTCGCTTGAGGTCCCTGGGGGCGCCGTCTGGTTGGTCGTCTTGCATGGGGAGGCACGAAAAATCATCGATTTTCAGTCACCAAGATAGACAGTGAAGCATGGTTTCGTCAAGCCAGTATTGGCCAAATGCGAAGATAATGCTGTAATTGGGCCAAATCGATCACCAGAGGAGACAAAAGCAATGCGCGCCAAGCGTTCCATCGAAGACCTGTTGGGCCGGATCCAGGGGGTGCGGGACCGCCTTAAGGATTACAACCTTGCCCCGGACCATGTCAAGCGTGACACGCGCCTCTATGCGATGCGGGAGGCGGCAGAACTGATCGGCAGGAGCGACCAGACGATCCGGGATGCCGAGGCGGAGGGCAAACTCCCGACACCGGAAATTGGTCGCAACGGGAAGCGGATCGGCTATACCCTCGCCCAGATCAATGCTGCGCGCGACGTCTTGGGTACGCGCCTGAGGCGCGGGGCGGACGAGGAGCCGGTCGTCATCGGGTGCCAGTCCTTCAAGGGTGGTTCCGGGAAGACCACGACGGCGGTGCATCTGACGCAATACCTGGCGCGGCAGGGTCTGCGGGTGTTGTTGGTGGATTGCGATCCGCAGGCCTCGGCGACTGCAATCTTCGGCTATGTGCCGGAGGCCGACCTGAGCCCGGATGAGACGCTCTTGCCGTTCCTGGAGGGGGACCGGGCCGATCTGGCATACGCGGTGAGACCAACCTACTTCGACGGCGTCTTTCTGGTGCCTTCCAATCTGCACCTGTATCGTTCGGAGTACACCCTGGCGGCGGGCACCGCGAAGTTGGATCGGCTCAAGGACGGCATCGACACGATTGCGGTGAATTTCGATGTGGTAGTGATCGACCCTCCCCCCTCGTTAGGCATGATCAGCCTGAACGCATTGTACGCGAGCAACGCGTTGATCATCCCGATGTCCCTTGGCCTGCTGGACTTCTACAGTACCGTTTCGTTCATCCAGATGCTCAACGAGACGCTGGACGTGATCGAGCGGCGCGTCGGCACGGTGCGATCGAAGTTCGTGAAGGTCCTGATGACGCGGGTCAATGAGGTAAAGCCCGTGCACGTCCAGTTGGCCGATCATCTGCAGGCGAGTTTCGGCACCTACCTGATGAAGGCGCGAATGCACGACTCGGCGGCGGTGGATAACGCGGGCGTCATGATGAGAACGGTCTACGAACTGGAGAAGACCGCGGCGAACCGCAAGACACTCCTGCGTGCGATGATGCTGTTCGATCTGGTGAACGCCGAAATCCTGACGCTGGTGCGGTCCACCTGGCCGAGCCACCACAAGGCGCTACGGGCACAGGGGTTGATGTAATTCAGTTGGTGGGAGGAGATGACTATGGCAGCGAAAGGTTCGACCGGGGAGATGTTCAAGGCCCTTGCGAGGGGTACGCAAAGGGTGGAGGAGCCGGTTGATCCCGGCGGGTCGGCGCCGACGGGACAGACACCGCCGACGGCACCACCGGCAGGGATTCTCGCGGGGCGGGAAGGTGCAATCTGGGAGGTGTCTTCCGGGAAGAAGATCACGCGGGTCGTGCGGCGCGTCAATCCTGATCGCTGTCGCATCTGGGTTCGGCACAACCGCCGCTATGACCTGCTCTCGCCGGAGTCCTGTGCTGATCTGATCGAGGGCTTCAGGCAGCAAGGCGGCCAGGAATTCCCGGCCGTGGTACGGCGGGTGACCGATGGCGGTCCCTATGAATACGAGGTCATTTCAGGTGCCCGCCGCCATTGGACGGCGCGATTCCTCAAGTACGATTTTCTGATCGAGGAACGGGATCTCACCGATCTGGAGGCGTTTCGGCTGTCGGACATCGAGAACAGACACCGGGAGGATCTGAGCGACTACGAGCGGGCGGTGGATTATCTTCAGGCGTTGAACCTCTATTTTGACGGAAGTCAGAAGCAGATGGCGATGAATCTTGAGCGTTCCGAAGGATGGTTGAGTCGATACCTCGACCTGGCACGGCTGGACCCGATCATCGTGGATGCGGTGCGCGACGTGCGGGAAATGACGGTTAATCAGGCGCGCGTGATCAAGCCGCTGCTCAATGGCAAGACCCGAGGGCTTGTGATCGAGAGGGCGACAGAACTCGCCGCGTTGCCGGAGAAGCCGGCGGCAGCAGACCTCTTCCGCGTCCTGACGAGCGTCGCGGCGGAACCGAAGGCGGTAAGGTCCAATGCGCCCCTGGAGATGGCTGCAACCAAGGAGACGGGCAAGGTGTTTGCGGTCGCGCGCCGTCACGGACGGGGCGGATTGATTATCCAGGTCGATGGCAATAGTGGGGCGGGAAAAGAGGAAGCAGTGGCCGCGGTGACGGCCATGATGGAGCGTTACTACGCGCCGTCAAAGTAGCACAAGAGGCTTGATCGGGCGAATTGTCAACTGACAATTCGCATATAACACAATGTAAAACTTAGAGTTTCTAATGCAGTGGCAAGGTTGCGCGGGGCTGGCAGAGGCGCGGCAGCAGCGGCCTATTCCACCACGCGTGAAGCGCCCAAACGCCCGGGTATCGCATCGCCCCCGTCGACCCCTGCAAGTGTCCGGTTCCAAGCGTCTTCAGTCTCGGGACGGATCGCCCCAGGTCCCGTGTGATGGAGGTGTCCAGATCATTGACCGCGCCACCACCGTAGAATGCGCCGCGCGCACCATGGCGCCCCACCCGACCGGGCCGTAGCGCTCGAGCCCGGCCTCTCAGGGTGGGCGCGGCGCACCCTAGGCCCATGGATCGGAACAATTGCGGCTGACTGTATAGGATGAGCGTCGCAAGCCCGAAGACGGATCCTAAGGTGCGGATGCACCAAACGCTATCGCTCATTGTCAAGATAAGCCCGCGCGTTGTCACGTGACAATTGTCGTCGGGCGCTCCCCTTGCCGCGGTATCTCGATCGCCAATGTCCCTGGGGTTGACTCAAGCGCGCGTGCTGCCCTGGCCCGGCACCCAGACTCAGCGCAACGAGCGGCCTTACCGCGCAGTTGCCACATGGCAATGACCAGTCACTGGGTTGATCTCTGGTGGCCGATTTCTTTTCCCAAAGCCGGTTCGGGAGGGCATACAATCGTCCGGCAAAAGTGCCGGCCGGGCAAGCGGCGGGCGTGCCGCCGCGCCAGTCTTGCGCCAGTCGCGGGAGTCGGTCTTGGCGCAGCGGCTGATCGCTTAAGTGAGCAGCATCCGCCTACGGCGAAAGACCATCGAGTAACCCAAACGAGAGAACACCTATGTCGGAGAATACTCATGTCGGAGAACTCTAAGCGGGCGGGCGCGGGCGGCCACCTGGGCGCCGCCGCCATGGCGCGATTCGGGGCGGGGGTTTCCCGCGTCGATTTTTGGATCTTTGTGGTCCTCTTGGTGCTTGCGATCGGCGGCTCCGCCGTGTCTCAAGCAGAGGACACCGGCGGACGCTATTACTGGTCGGTCCTGGTGTTGGTCTATGCGGCCGCCAGTATCGGCCGGAGCTGGTTGCAGGCGCAAGGGCAGGGCGGCCCGGTGTGGGACATGATCCGGTCCCAGGTCCTGCACTGGCTGGGTGCGCTGGCGGCGATCCAGATCGTCCTCTTCTTTGAGTTCGGGGGCGTCACCGACCGGGGCGCGGCCGCGGATTACTCGCTGCTGATGCTTGCCTTAAGTACCTACCTGGCCGGGGTGCACTTCAATTGGACCTTCCTGCTCTTAGGCTGCATCCTGGCGGCGACGGCCGTCGGTCTCGGTTTTCTGGATCAATTCTCGATCTATCTCGTGACCATCCCGCTGGCCGTCCTGGCGCTGTGGATCGTCTATAAGCGCAAGTTTGGTTAGATCCGTCGGGCGATCCGGACGCGACGGGGAAGGGCGGCGGGAGCCCCGACGATGCCCGGCCGGCCGCTCGCCCCGTTCCCTGGGCGTAGGGTTCCATGAACGCGGTGGTGCTGGGGGAGGCGATTCCCGGGGTCTATGAGCCGCCGGGGGCGACGCCGGACCGGAATTGAAGGGGGAGAAATATGCGGTTCGTTGGTACCCTCAAAAAATGGAACGACGACCGGGGCTTTGGCTTTATCGCCCCAACGCGTGGCGGGGATGATCTTTTTGTCCACATCTCGTCCTTCCCGAGGGATGGGTCGCGGCCGCGGCCCGACGAACCCCTGACCTTTGAAGTCGAAGTAGACAACGAAGGAAAGAAGCGTGCCGTCAAGGTTCTTCGTCCCGCCGGCGTCCGGCCGCATCCGGTGCGCCGCGCGATCCCTCGAGGTCCGCGGCCCATTCAAAGTTATCTTTCTGGTCTTGCGACGGTGTTACTGGTCGGCGCAGTCGGCGTCTACGGCTACCTTGAGTACGGGCGGCAACCCAACCACCAAGACTCTACCGCTACACGCGATGTGGAGTCGGCACAGGGCTTGACGGCTCCCCCACCTCAACGCAGTGAACCTGAACGACGCTGTGATGGCCGAACCCGTTGCTCGCAGATGACATCATGTGCCGAGGCCAAGTTCTTTCTGGGAAACTGTCCGGGCGTTGAGATGGACGGTGACCACGACGGCGTCCCGTGCGAGCAACAGTGGTGTAGCGCCCCTTGGTGAGTTACAGAACATGGTCCCAAACCTTTTGAATCACGACGATCAGAAAGGCGGTCGAGCAGCCGAACATCAGTAGGCCGGTGATGGCCATCACGGGTCCAAGGAGGCGCCAGGGTGAGGCCAGCACGACATCCCCGTAACCCAGTCCGGTGATCGATGCGGCCGAAAAATAGATGGCCTCGGTCAGATTCGCCGACAGGCGTTGGTGCCAAAGAAAGAGGCCCCAGGCCACGGCCTCCATGAAGTGCAGGCTGAACAGCACGGCGAAGCAGGTGAAAATGATGACCTTGGCCGCCAGCGCTTGGCCGAGGTGCCGGCTAAGCCAGGGGTCCGCGCCCAGTATCCACCTGGCGGCCTCGAAGATCACCAGGATGTGGAGGCCGAACTGGGCCACGGCGAGCATAAAGGCGAGGCCGAAGTCGCGTCGCACCAGGCGCTCGGGCGGCGTGCCCGCGACGGGCCCGCCCATCATCAGCGCCGTCCGCCGAAGCGACCGCCAGAGCCCCCGCCGCCGAAGCGGTCGCCCACACCGCCGCTGAACGGGTCGCCGCCGCCCAGCCGGTCGCCGCCGAAGCCGTCCCCGTCCACGCTGTACTCACCGCGGGCGCGCGCCTGCTGTTCCCGATCCGCCCAACCCGTGTCCAGGGTGGGCTCTTGCCAGCCGTCGGTGCCGCGCTGTTGCCAGCCGTCGTCGGTGCGCCGGTAGACGGTGCCGTCCGACCCCGCGTAGAGGCTGTCGCCAACTCGAACGCTGTCCACACTGTCGACCGCGCCGGTGCGGGCGTTGTCGAAAGTGGTCTGGTGGACGGTGGCGGTCGCGCCTGAGGGTCCCTGGATCGTTGCCGTATCCCGGGAAATGGAATCGCCGCCCGGGCCGGTGGCGGTCGCCCGTGCGGCATCGGATTGGATGCCGGTCACAGGGTTGTAGCGCGCCCCCGCGGCGACCGCTCCGGTGGCCCCGCCAGCCGTGTCGAAGGTCCGCCCGTAGCCACCCTGGACGGTGCCGGTCACCGGATCGACGCTGCGTCCGGCCGCGTATCCGCCGGTGGTCCCGGTGCCCAGGTCGACATAGTCCCCGCGGACGCCGGTGCCCAAGGCCCCGTCCGCGCTGTCGTACCAGGTGCGGGTGCCGGCGGCCATTGTGTCGCCCCAATGGTCGTAGACATTGGTGCCGGTGCCGAGACAGCAGCCGAGGCCCGCGACTCCGGGGCGATAGTCGGCCCCCCCCCAGTAGGCGTCGGCCGCCGCCGCGGTCGCAAGCCCCTGACCGAACCCATAGCCGTAGCCGAGCCGCGGGTCATAGAACGGTTCGGCAGCCAGGCCGAAGGTCTCGGGCGCAGCATACCAATCGTCACCGACCCAGGGCTGGTAATCGTAGCCGGTGCCGTAGACCACCACGTCGTCGGTGGTCGCGACCGTCCCCAGGTAACCCGGGGTGTAGCCGTCGTAGACGACCTCCGGGGTGGACCCATACACCCGTGCATAGGTGATGTAGTGCAGGGGGGAGGAGGGCGGGATGCCGTAGACCGCGCTCGGGACCGAATCGGCGACCGCCCAGGGGCCATCGAGGGTGGTGGATTCAAACCAGACGCCGGCCTGCAGGGCATAGTAGGTCGCGCCGCCGACCCGTACGATGGGGGTCTCGGAGTTCACCACGTACTCCAGGTCCGTGCCCGGGAGCAGACCCACGGTGGCAGGGCCGTCGAACAGGGGTTTGAAGGTCGGCCCACCCCGGCGCCGCACGGCGGCGGTCTGGGGGATGCTGTTGGCGATCAGGGCCTCGCGCGCCTGGGGTGTTCCGGCCACCGTGGCGAGTACCACGCCGGCTGGCGAGTTGACGGGGATTTGTTTGAAATCCGTGGGCAGGGCGGTGCTCGCCACAAAGGACCAAGGCCCCTGCAAGTCGGTGGCGCGATACCAGCGCCCGGCCAGCAAGGCGTAATAGCTGTTGTCACTGGTGTCGACGATGACCTGCGCGCTGGCGTTGGCTGCCCACTTAAGCCCGGTGCCGGCGATCGGCACCAACGTGGGCTGGCCCTTGAAGACGATCAGTTCGGCCGGGGTTTCGGTGACATAGACATCCGGGATGCCCGCTGCCAGCAACTGCATGGTCGGGATGCTGGGGCGGCCGTTCAGCAGGTCGGCCTGACCGGCGGCGGCGAGCCGGCTGGCGATGTCGTCCATGCCGGCCGGGGTGATGGGCGCATGGGTCCAGGGTCCGGACAGGGACTGGGCGCTGACCCAGCCGTCGAGCAGGTGCAGATAGTAGGGACCGTCGGCGCCCTCGGTCAGGATGACCGCCCGGGTGTTGATGACCCGCTGGAACTTCGTGTCCGGGACGCCCTTCAACACCGGTTGGCCCTGGATCGGGATCAGGATGGCCGGCTCGAAGCTCAGGATGATCCGCGGCACGGGATTCTTGACCGTCACCCCTGCGGCTGGCTGGGTCGGGGTCGCGGCGAGTGCGGCCTCGAAACGGTTCAATGGAATCACGCGAACCTGGGCGCCGAACTGTCGCGCCACCGCGGGCGCCAGTGAGCCGGCCAGCGCGGGTACGGTAGGGAAGTCGGCCTTGGTGACCTTGAGCCCCTGCAAGACCAGCAGCCGCTGCACCCGGTCCACCTGGGTTTGGGCCTGCGCCTCGATCACGCCGAAGGCCTCGTCTCCTTGGCCTAACGGCGGTACCGCCACCGCGGCGCGCAGCACCAATTGGTTGCCGCTCCAACTCACTATCTGGGGTTGATAGACCAACAGGGTTCGATCATCTACCTGGATCTTTCGGGGCCAGGGATCGGCGGGGCGGGGTGGGGGTGTGAGGACCTGGGGCGGGGCGCTCGCGGTCAGGGTGGCCGTGGTGGTCAGGCTTGGAGCGGTGGCAGGGGCGGGGGCAGACGCAGGAGCGGCGCTGGGGGCGAGTGCGGGGGGCGGGCCGGTAACGACGATGGTGACGCCGGTCGGCGCGGCGTCCGCCGCTGGGGTACTTGGCGCGGGGCTTCCCACCACCAACTGTTGGCCCACCCGGACCTGCGTCGAGGTCAGACCGTTTTGCTGTTGGATCTGGGCCATCGGGGTGCCGAAGCGTGCCGCGATCGACCCCAGGGCATCGCCGCCGACCACCGTATAGACTCCGGAGGCGGCATCGAATGGACCCCGGGCGTGGGTCCCGGGTCCGCTATCCGCCGCCCAGGCGGTGCCGAGACAAAGGGTGGAAAACAGGAATAAGGGGAGGGCGCGGGGTTGCATGTTCGGCGACTCCAAGTCAGGTGGTTCAAGCGTGCAATTCGGTGTCATGATACTGGCAACAGCGCCTAGCTTAGCGCTGTGCCGGGCGCGGTGCACCGTTCTGGGTCCTTCGCCGTGAAAGGCGGGCCAGGATCCTGTGGGAGTGGCCTGCGGCCGCGACAGGACCTCGCTATACTCAGGCCCCAGGGCGTCCGCACGGACGGAGGCTGAGCCGTCCCGCCCTGTTGTCACCCTAAACGCCAATCGTACTGCGCTGGAGACCGCGCCGGAGCCTAACTCGATGGAGTCGTCGTTCAACCCTGCTGCGCCCCTACCGGATCTCGGTGTCTGCGACCGCGAGCCCATTCATATTCCGGGTTCGATCCAACCCCATGGCTGCCTGCTGGCGTTATCCGGCGAGCAATTGCGCATCGTGCAGGCGTCTTGTACCTGCGAGCCGCTCCTTGGGGTTGCGCCGTCGGGGTTGCTGGGTCGCGAACTCGCCAAGACCCTCGGAGCCGAGTTGCATCGCGCCGTCCAAGAGGGTCTGGCCCGCCATCGGGTCATGCCCGCCGTCGCGGGCGGGTTCGCCTGGCAGGTCCCGGGCACGGGCCTCACGCTGGCCGGCTATGTCCACCAGTCGGACGACCTCACGGTGTTGGAGCTGGAGCCGCTGGCGGGCGATGATCCCGCGGGGGCGGCGGACCCGGCGCCGGCCATGGCCGCGCTGCATTGGGTGCGTGCGGAGTCGGGGCTGGAGGCCAAGGCCCAGTCTGCCGCCGCCCTGTTACAGCAGCTCACCGGCTTCGACCGGGTAATGGTCTACCGCTCGTCAAGCTGATGTGGTTTCGCGGCGAGCAGGTGCGCCGGGTGGCCTGGGCCGGCAATCCGGACAAGGCGACGACCCTGGCCCCCGACGGTCGGCTCGGTCCGCGCAAGTCGTTCGCGGCCTGGATCGAGACCGTGCGCCAGCGCAGCCTGCCCTGGACCGCGGAGGAGGTGGAATCCGCCAGACACCTGACGGCCCTGGTGGACATTGAGCTGCACAAGACGGTCGAGGACGCCCTGCGTGCCAGTCTGGCCGATGTCCAGCGTCTCGAAGAGCCCCTGCGCGACCAGGCCCTGCGCGATCCGCTCACCGGACTCTTCAACCGCCGCTATCTGGACGCGACCCTGCCGCGTGAGATTGAACGCCGCGGGCGCTGTGATGAGCCCCTGGCGGTCGCCGTGCTTGATCTCGACGGGTTCGAGGCGTTCAACGACACCCATGGCCTCGCGGCCGGAGACCTGGCACTGCGCGCGATTGGGGTCTGTTGCTCCGCTCATTGGGTGGGGGCGAGATCGCCTGCCGTTCCGGGGGCGGGGAGTTCACGCTGCTGCTGCCGAATGCCACCCTGGAGCACGCCCGCGGCCGCCTCGAAGGGCTCCGCCAGGCGCTTGCGGTGTTGCCTCTGCGTGGCGGCGGCGAGGAATTTCCACCCCTCGCGGCGTCCATCGGGGTCGCCGTGGCGGGGGGCGAGGACCGGGCCGCCACGGCTGCGGCGCTCCCTGGCCCGGGCGGACGCGGCCCTGAACCAGGCCAAGGCGCAGGGGTTCAATCGGGTGATTGTTGCGCACTAGGGGGCACGGTGTCCCGGGTGGGGCAGCGCAATCGCGCGAATGCCGGACCGGACGGGCACCGGCCCGCACTACCGAGCAAGTAGGATTGTGGCACTACTAAGATGACGCTTGGCCTGCCAATACGACCAACTGTATTAGTAGGACTCGCCGTGGGGAAGCGCGTCGCGGCTGGCGGTCGGCACGCGCGGCCTTGGGCGCCAGATCCCGAGAGTGAAACAGATTCAGACCCCAGTCGTCAAACGGGGCTGCAACCGGATGGCGAGTCGTGCTAGCCTTATCGAGGGCCGATGTCAGGTCCGCGGTTCACCCTAATGTAGAGGTATTTTATGCAGACTAATCGTTACGGCTTTCTCCGGCGCATTTTGCATTGGGTCGGGGCCCTGTCGGTCCTCGGTCTTCTCGCTGTCGGCATGTTGTTCTTTTTCTTCGGTGTCGACGGTACTCAAAAGCTGTTCGGGCCCGACGTTCTGAAGTACCACAAGAGTTTCGGCGTCGTGGTGCTGATCGTGGGGGTGCTGGTCCTCTTCATGCGTCGCAGTAGCGGCATCCCGCCCTACGATCCGCCGCTGACCTTCCTGCTGCGGTGGCCGAGCAAGTTGGTCCATTGGCTCATGATCCTGGCGCTGATCGCCATGCCGATCCTCGGTTGGCTCGGTACCGCCGCCGCCGGCCATGAGGTTCAGTTCTTCAACTGGACCCTGCCGGGCATCATCGGCAAGAACGACGTCTGGGCCAAGAACCTCTTCCAGTACCACCTCCTGGTAGGCTGGGTGCTTATGGGTCTGGTTGGCGTGCATCTCCTCGGGGCCTTCGTGCACGCGAAGGTCGCGCACGACAATATCAACTCGCGGATGAGTTTGCTCTAAGGGTTCCTGCCGGACCCACGCGAAGCGGGCGGGCCCTAGAGGTTCGTCCGACGGAGGCGCTGCTTGAGTCAGCGTCTCCCCGCGCCCCTGGGACTGCCGCGTTAAGAACAGGCCCAGACAGGGGTCGGCGCCGTTGGTGCGCCGCGTCGATTACAGATCGGCCCGGCTGTCGATCCGGTCCTGCGCGACGTCGCGCAGTATCGCCTTGATCAGCTCCCGGCAGTCGTCTTCACGATCAAATGACTTGCCGCGCCGCGCCGCGCCAAAGAAGCGTGCCAAGTCGCGCTGTTGTTGCGTGCTCAGGGACTCGGTGAAGCCCTTGGCCGGGAGCTCCTTGTCCGGTACCCGGTCGGGCGCCGCCTCATCGGCCGCCTGGCGGCCGTGTGCCCAGTTCATGGCCCGGGCGCTGTAGAGGATGATGCGATCGAGCAGTATGAACGGGAACTTGGGGTTGGTGACCGGACCCACGGTGAAGCGCTGGGTGCCGGCCGCCTGTTCGATATTGAGTTTGGCCAGGGCATTACCCCCCATGAATCCCAGCAGGCCCCCGGCGGCCGCCCCGAGAAAGGCCGCCGCACCCAGGGAACTCCCGGCGGTGGCCAGATCGATGGTGGCCCCGGAGGCGGCCCCCGCGGCGATCCCGGCCAGGGCGAGTTGGCCGCGGGAGATCCCCAGGGACCTGCTGACCTCCTCGGACAGCAGGTCCTGGTCCAGGATCGAGCCCGGGGCCAGGTTCCAGACGTTGTGCCGGAAGTTGGCGCGGATTTGTTCCTGGGCCCTGACCTCCAGCGCCCGCAGGCCATCCCCAAAGGCGGCCATCACGGCATCTTTGGCCCGGTCCTGGCTGCTCTTGAAGACCAGCTTGTTGTTTTTGAAGCTCTCGCTGTAGCGGAAGGAGAGGCTCTCACGCAAGAGGTCCAGGATGGTGGTGGCGGCCTGGTCGATGCGCCGCTCCCAGTCCCGCGCGAAGGCGTCGATGGTCTGCTCCAGGCGGGGCTC
>Ga0247842_10002525_pt1 | contig 26898 bp, 29 predicted proteins | sample LaCruzMarch2015__3_FD_192411 | JGI IMG/M metagenome (GOLD analysis project Ga0247842, IMG submission 192411) | Freshwater microbial communities from meromictic Lake La Cruz, Castile-La Mancha, Spain - LaCruzMarch2015_19m | ecosystem: Environmental > Aquatic > Freshwater > Lake | place: Spain...
AGATGCCCCTGGCCATTGCCGGTATCATAATGATCGTCTCCGGCCCTTCCATGATCATCGCCTGGCTGAAACTCAGACATCGGACCCTCGGTCCCATCCTCGACGCCAACGGCTGGGCGGTTAATGCACGCGCCAGAATAAACATACCTTTCGGGCGTTCCCTGACCAAGGTCGCGACCCTGCCCCCAGGAGCCGAGCGCTCTCTCGAAGACCCATTCGCCGACAAAAAGAGCAAATGGCCGCAGATCCTCTTGGTGATCATCATTCTATTCCTGCTGTTTTACTTTCTCAACGGAAAAGCCCTTGTCCTGAAATTGCTAGCGGATATTTTCGGGATTTAAATCAAGGGGATGGGATAATGAATAAATGAATCCAAAGTCGGCATCGGCCTTGTGTGACAGGCGATGGTGAAAGTTGTTCAATCCTGGGATGATGGTCTTGTGTCGGATATTCGGCTGACAGAAATCTTCCGGCGTCATCAGGCCAAAGCCACCTTTTGTCTAACTCCGGGGCTGCATCAAGATACCAGATCATTTGGGTGGAAACATGAAAACTCTGAAGTCTGGCGCTTAAGCATCCACGAACTTAATCATGTCTATGCAGGCTTCGAGATTTGCAGCCACTCCATGACTCATCCCTGCCTGACCGACCTTTCACATGACCAGCTTCAATGGGAAATAAAAACCAGCAAGCAGGTCCTCGAGGATATATTTCATAAACCGGTCCATGGATTCTGTTATCCTTTCAACGCCTACAATGATTTTGTAAAAAATATAGTCCGCACATCGGGTTACAAATGGGCAAGGGGAAATCAGCATCATGAAGGGACTTTACCCCCTGCTGACCCTTTTGAGTTTCATCCAAGTTGTCATTTCCTGGATCATGATTTCTGGGACAAGTATGATCGGTTAAAACTCATGAATGGTGTTTTTTTCTTCTGGGGCCACAGTTATGAGCTTATCAGTGAGGGCATGTGGCATGATATGGGGGAGAAGATAAAAGGGATTTCCCTGGATCCCGATGCTGAGTGGTTTTTCCTGGATGAATTGTGACTCTTGTATTGAGGGAAATCTCAAGGACGGGAAGAAGATGAGATCTTTGGGAGATGTGAAAAGAAGGCTGGAGATTTGATTCTCCAGCCTTCTTCACTTGAAAATTCACTTTCCCCCCCCCCTGCGAGGGGAAGGTTGGGGTGGGAATGGTGTTAATGCCGGCAACGGGTCGCGGCTATTGTCCCCTCACTTCCGGGCGTATTGCGCCTCGATCTGCTCCATGTATTTATCAACGACCAGCCGACGCTTGAGTTTCATCGTCTGGGTCAGGAGTCCATTCTCCAGGGTGAAGTTATCCTTCAGGAAAACAAACTTCTTGGGAATTTCATATCCACCGTACTTCTTCTTTAATTGCTCCGTAATCCCGTTGCTGATCATGAAGGTAACCTCCTCACGTTCCAGGAGCACATTCATGTCCTTGGAAAGATGGTTCTTTTCCGCATAGGCCTCAACGGCAACAAAATCCGGCACGACCAGGCAGATCGTAAAAGCCCGGTTTTCGCCATAGACCACGGCATTCTGGACATAGGGATGGAGGCAGATATCCTCTTCCATGGAGGCGGGAAAGACGAATTTCCCGTTTTCCAGTTTGAACTGCTCCTTGATCCGCCCGGTTATGTAAAGAAATCCGTCCTTATCGAGACGTCCCCGGTCACCCGTACGGATGCCGCCGTCATCGGTCATGACCTCCCGGGACTGCTCCGGCTTGTTGTGATAACCCTTCATCACGTTGGGCCCATAGACCACAATCTCGCCGTCCGTGGCCCCCTCTTGGACAACGGAGGAATCAATGACGATCTTGACCTTGTCGATGGCCTGGCCGACGCTTCCCAGGCGATAGGAGTACGAGGCGTTCATGGCGATGGCCGGAGAGGTCTCCGTCATGCCGTAGCAGTCGTAGATCGGAATGCCGATATCGAAGAAAAATTGGGCGATTTCGGGATTCATGGCGGCGCTGCCGCTCATGGCCCCCATCAGCTGCCCGCCCATCTTTTCCCGCACTTTTGAGAAAACGACCTTGTCGGCGATCTTGAATTTCAGGTTAGTCAGCAGGCAGGACTTTCCTGCGGCAGCCAATTCCCGCTTCTTCTTGGCCGCTGCCACCCCCATGTCAAACAGGGTCTTGGCAAGACCGCCTGTATCTTCCATTTTCTTATGAAGGCCGTCGTAGATCCGGTTGAAGACCCTGGGTACGGCGATTAGCCAATTCGGTTTCACGACGGCCAAGTCATTGGCTATGGTCGCCGGGCTCTCCGCGATGCCCAGAGCGGCCCCGAGTTTGATGATGGCGTGGAGTTCCGCTGTCTGCCCATAGGAATGGGCCCAGGGCAGGATGGCCAGACTGAGGCCGTTTTCCGTAAGTTCTGGATATTTCTTGATCCCGGCGAGGGTATTGCTGGTAAAATTGGCATGAGAAAGGAGCACTCCTTTGGGATCGCCTGTCGTTCCCGAGGTATAGATCAGCCCGGCAATGTCGTCGGGCGATGGTCGGGTGGAGGGGACCGGATGGGCCGCCCCTGACGTCTCAACCGCCGCCATGCTGCCCTCGCTGGCGCTGTCGATAATGAAGATATTCTCCAAGGCAGGGATGTCCTTTGGGAAATCCTTAACCTTTTCGTAGATGTCGGGGTTGGCGACAAACAGGATTTTTAATCCGCTGTCCTTGATGATGTACTTCCAGACATGGAGCAGTTCCGACTCGTACATGGGCACATAGCGGGCGCCAAGACCGTAAGCGGCAAAGGCGGCGACGGCCCATTCGACGCGGTTATTGGCGATGAGTCCCACGGCGTCGCCCTTTTTCACGCCAAGCTTCACCAGCCCGCCGCGCAGGTTGTCCACCCGCTGGCCGACTTCCCGGTAGGTTACCCATTCGTAGACGCCCTGCTTGTTTTTTGTCCCGAAGAGGCGATTGTTGGAAAATTTGGCGACGCTCTCCTCAAATAGCGCCACCAGGTTATCCGGTTTATCCAATTGATACGTGTGCATGATAGTCTCCTTGGAAAAAGAATTTCCCCTCCTTATTCCATTCTGACAGCCCGAAGATTACCTCATAGGCACATTCATTTCAAGATATTTCACCGAGTCGTCAATGCTTGAATAATTGTTGCATTCGACAAAATATATTTATAGAGTTGCATGGCCGCATGCTCATGCAGCTCTATAAAAAGTGAAGAATTTCCAGGCAGGAATTGGAGAATATCTTATGGATATTGTTAATGTATTAAAGGCGTTATCGGATGAAAGCAGGATTAGGATCCTGAATATCTTAAACAAAAGGGATGTTTGTGTTTGCGAGATGCAAGAAATATTGGGTCTTACCCAAACGAACATTTCCAAACACCTATCCAAGCTGAAGGATTTGAAATTGGTAGTATCAGAAAAACAGGGGCAGTACGTTTTCTGCTCAATAAATAAGCAGGCTTTAAGAAAATACCCGTTTATAAGGGCAATTCTCGATAGTGAAACATCAAAAGATAAGACATTGAAAAAAGACGCGAAAATTTTTGAGAAAATGAATTCCAAAGGCATGGTCTGCGAAAGGGACAAGTGTTGTCGTAAATAGTTAAAAAATAGTTCTTGCATTCGGCAAATTTTTTTGTAAAGATACATGAACGTATGGTCATATAACCATACGTGAATAACTCGACGGGAGGAACGACAAATGGAAAAGACTTACGGTTTTGTGGGGAGTGGAAGGGTTACGCGGTTGATTTTAGAGGGGTTTAAAAGGGGCAAAGGGTGGCCGAAGAAAGCATTTGTCAGTGATGCCAATGGGGAAACCTTGAAAAAACTTCAGGATCATTTCTCTGATAAAGCGGTTTCGCCCTGTGACAACAAGCAGGCGGCTTCTTCTGATGTTGTCTTTTTGGCGCTGCATCCTCCGGCAATCAAAGATTGTCTGGAGGAAATCAAAGCTTCTTTAAAGCCGGACGCCGTTTTTATCTCTTTGGCACCGAAGCTTTCGCTGTCTGCTTTGTCAAAAAACTTAGGTGGTTTTGATCGGATCGTGCGCATGATTCCCAATGCTCCGTCTTTTGTCAACGCCGGTTACAACCCCATATCGTTTTCTGGTGCCTTTACAAGGGAGGAAAAGAAGGAATTAAGCTCCATGCTGGGCGTGCTGGGTGAATGCCCGGAGGTGGAAGAATCCAAATTGGAAGCGTATGCAATTATAACCGCTATGGGACCGACCTACTTTTGGTTTCAAATAGAGGAATTGCAAAAAATCTCGGAAGCATTCGGACTGAGCGCAAATGAAACCGGAGACGGCATAGCAAAGATGCTTCACGGCGCTGTGAAAACCTATTTTGACTCGGGGCTTACGGCATCCGAGGTTATGGATCTTGTGCCTGTAAAACCTCTCGGCGAGGTGGAAGGAAGCATCAGAGAAGCTTACGGAACAAAGCTTAGGGAATTGTATCAGAAATTGAAAAGCTAAATGTGTTTGGCAGGCAGGTGAAACTTCCGTTGCGATTGGTTCACATACAATACCTTCAAATATGGTTGCGCAGAAGATGAGGAAGGAGGTTTTTATGTGCAAGATATTTTGTCAGTTTGTCAATGCTTTGAAATGTCAGTCCATTATCGGTCAGAGGGCGTTCGATCATGATAACCATGCACTTCTCATGTTTGGCCGCCGCGATTTTTGCGGGTACACCCCCGGCGTCACCGCTGTCCTTGGTCACTAAGACGCCGACCCCGAATTTTCGGATGGTATTTATGTTTTCTTCGACAGAAAAAGGACCCTTGGCGGCAATAACTCTTTCTGCGGGAACGCCCGCTGCCCGGCAGGCTGCCAGAGAGTCAGGATGGGGGAGAACGCGGACAATGAGCGGCACGCACGCCCGCTCTGCCTCCTCGACATAGGGGCGCAGGTTCCGGGTGCCCGTGGTAAGCAGAACCGGCTTGCCTCCGACATAGGCAAGCCGGGCGGCTTCGTCGTGACCGGCGGCAAAGATGATCCCGTCCATTTCGGAAAGCATACCGGAAGTGGATCCCGATACGGGTTCCGAAGTGATTTCCGAAGGGCCATCCAGGGTCGTTCCCGAAGAGACGGTAGGAGTGGTTTCTACATAAGTCATTCCCGGACGGACGAAGGTAAGGTAAGGGATGGAAAGACGGCTGGCCGTCGTCGCCGCCAGGGCGCGGATGGCTGCCGCATAGGGATGGGTCGCATCGACGAGGACGCGAATGGCGTTGTCCCGAATCAGTGCCTCCAGCCCCGAAGCGTCGAGAGGACCGGAACGTCTCTGGAGCTGTGGATGATCATCCAGTTCCAAAGGAATGTCCGTTGCCGTCGAAACGAGGACGGCAAATCCGGCCTTGACCATACCCGCGGCAAGAGGCGCTGTCTCCGATGTCCCGCCCAGCAATAGAATCACGCTCTCTACTCCTTGTGATTGCTGAACCAGCCTCTGATTTTGAAGACTAGCAGAAGAATCACAACCGGTAGCCCCGGGAGGTGATGAACCAGCCGCGGGTGGTGCGGGACGCAGAATTGCCAATGATTACCATGCTCTGCATCCCGATGGGTTCATTCAGAAAATGGTCGAGGTCCGACAGGATGAGCTGCTCGTCCTTTCTCCCGACGGCGGTGGCAATGCCTACCGGCGTAGTTCCCGGCCGGTGGGTAAGAAAGATCTCGGCTGCCTCTTCAAGCTGCCTGATCCGTTTCCGGCTCCGGGGGTTATAGAGGGCCACGACCAGATCAGCCGCCGCCACGGCCTCCAGGCGGGTGCGGATTGTCGTCCAGGACACGAGCAGATCACTGAGACTGATCGTCGCATAATCAAGCATCAGGGGGGCTCCCAGTCTGGCAGCAGCGGCATTGGCCGACGGCACCCCGGGGATCACTTCGATGGTTGTGTAAAAATCTTCCCTTACCGCCATTTCCAGGGCCAGCCCCGCCATCCCGTAAACACCTGGATCGCCTGACGAGACAAGGGCCACAGTCTTGCCTGCAACCGTATGCCTTAGCGCCGCCCGGCACCGTTCCACCTCCTGTGTCATCCCGGAAGCTACTATTTCCTTACCCGCCGTCAGATCCTCCACGAGAGCGAGATATTGTCGATAGCCGACAATCACGTCGCTCCCGATAATGGCCGCTTCGGCCCGGCGAGTCCGGTCTAAGGGGTCTCCCGGTCCGATGCCGACCACAAAAAGCTTTCCCTTGCCAGGGCTACCGTGACGCCGTTGCAGATCGTCCTTGGCCATATCAGTTTCGTCCTCCTTCCTCCCAGCAGGGCCGCTGGTTCCGCCACTGCCGGCAATCCAACCTTTTCTTCCACGAAGGCATGCTGCTGCACCTGTCCCGCCGCCGCCCGGATCGCTTCGGAAGCAATAAAACGCAAAGGGATGCCCAGGCTTTCCGCCGCCTGGATCAATCCTTCCTCATCGGACTTGATATCCGCGGAGGCCAGAAAACGCACCTCTCCAAGATCGATGCCCGCCATGAGCAGGACTTCCCGGACGGCATCGCTGATGATTTGCCCCTCCGTTCTCCGGCGGCAGCCGATTCCGACGATGACGCTTTTCAGGGCCTCCGTTGCCGTCGTGATCACCGGCTCCGCCGCTAGGATATTACTGACCTTGACACAGAGGTCATTCGCCCCCCCCTCGTGTCCGCTCAGGAGGCTGACGACAAAGCGCCCGCCGCTGTCCACAATCACCACCGCTGGATCGGTCAGTTTACTGCGGAGGTTCCCTGCCAGAGACCGGACGACTACCCCGCAGGGCGCGATATACACTATGTGGTCGAATTCATTGAATATGTTCTTCGTAAGGGCCACAATACCGGCAAATCTCTCACCCTGAAAAACCTCACTCACCGCCTCGTGGAGAAATACCTGGGCCTCAGGAAATTCTTTTAACAACTGCTGAATTATCAACGCCCCGGGGTCAGACAGGGTGACAAAAGCCGTTTTCAACTGATCATTCTCCTGCAATTTACTGAAGTTATTAGCTGTTTCATAAACTAACTCTTTGTCCGCCAACCGTGACTGAAGGCGGCGTCATAGAGCTTAGAGGCGGGGATATCCCGTGCCAAAGCCCTGCCGACGAGAATCAGCGAGGTCGGTCCGAACTCCTCCTGCTCGACTTTCTCTGCGATATCCTTCAAAGTTCCCACCACTGCTTTCTCATCCGGCCAGGAGGCATGATAAACCACCGCTGCCGGACAATCCGGGCCATAGTGGGGAACCAACGCCGCTGTCACTTCTCCGACCTTATGCCCTGATAGATAAATACAGAGGGTGGCATGAGACCGGGCCAGATTATCCAGATCCTGTTCTTCGGGCAGGGGGGTGCGTCCCGAAGTCCGGGTCAGGATGATGGTCTGGGCAATCTCCGGCGCCGTTAGTTCTACCTTCAGAGTCGCCGCTGAAGCCTGAAAGGCGCTCACCCCGGGAACGACTTCATAGGCAATCCCCAGTTCATCAAGACCGTTCATCTGCTCCCTGATGGCGCCGTAAATCGAGGGATCGCCGGAATGGAGGCGGATGACGTCGATCTCCCGGTCCCGGGCCGACCGGCAGACCGCCAGGATCTCATCGAGATTCATTTCCGCCGAATTGTACCGTTCAACATTATCAGGAAGGACCGCCACGACGGCAGGGCTGACCAGGGAACCGGCATAGATGCAGATCCGGCAGTTTCTCAACAGGCGATCGGCCCGGACGGTGAGAAGCTCCGGATTCCCCGGTCCTGCGCCGACAAAAAAAACTTTCATCTGAGAATATCACCTCATCTCTTCAAATTCATTCATCTTAAGATCCCCTCCCCTTCAAGGGGAGGGCCAGGGTGGGGATGGGTTTGCGAAATGACCTTGTTCATCCCCCTTTGGCATGGACAAGAATTATGGATAGATACCCCGTCTCCGGGGCGGCGTCCCGCAAAGTGCGGAGATCCGTTTCGAGGCGTTGATCCGCCATTCCAACCCGGGACACAAAAACACTTCCCTCAATAACGCCTTCTTCCTCAAGGAGATCGATTACTTCCCGAAGACGCCTGCCGATTTTCATGAGGATTACCGTCCCTTTATCCTGCAGGACCCTCCGAATCTGGTCAATATCCTCAACTGCCGGGATGATTGTCACCCCATCTCTACCCTCTCCCACGGGAAATGTACAGAGGGACGCAGCGGCACTGAATGCCGTCACCCCCGGAACCGAGACGATCCGGGCCTCGGGCCGGAGCTGACGCAGTTCCCGGACCAGGTAAATGAATGTCGAATACAGAAAGGGATCGCCCAGGGTGATAAAGCAGGCGTCTTCCCCGCTCCGTAGAATATCGTTGATTTCCTTTGCGTTTTTCCGCCAATGAACGGACAGTTCTTCTTCATCGGCGGACATGGGAAAGACAAGCTCATGAATCTCCGCCTGCTCCTGCAGATAAGTCTTCGCAATGGAGAGGGCCAGACTGTTAGCCTCCGTCCGGGCCTTGGGCACGAAGACATACCGGCATTCTCTGAGGAGGGAGGCCCCCTTCACAGTCATTAATTCCGGATCTCCGGGACCGACACCGATCCCGTACAAAGTGCCGAATATCGTTTTATCGTTCACTAATTTCCACTCCGTTAAGGATAGATGATTTTGTTACTTTCGAGCATTACATCATTATTTCCGTATAAATATTTAAAAATAGCTCCTCTCAAAACACATCTCAAAAAAAGATGAATAATTCATCAAAGTTAAATCTATAATACTACTGGTGAATTCGCAATTCTTTAAAAAAATGTTCTTTTCAGCCCTCCCCAAAAATATGGTTCCGGAATAATTTCCGCACCCCTCTGTCGTGATCTCCAGAACAGCGATTATCCCCCTCTATGATCATATTCATCCCCACACAATAACTATCGAGAGGAGGGACGTCAACCCTGGATTGGTAATCACAAGCCGTCCCTATGAATCAGTAGAAATACCGTCAATGATGACAGCACGGAATCATCCAGATCCTCCGGCGTCACCTCGCTTATTCTTTCCCCGTGAAGGGAAAGATTCTCACAGCAGAAGAGCCGGTAATCGTCGCCCCATCGCCGGCAGCATGACTGAACCCAGGCGGAGGCTTCCTGCCTCCCCCCCAGAATGGCAATCTTCTTTTCCTTTCCCAAATCGTCCAGGTCGTATTCCGGGTTCTTGCCATGGGCGTCCACGATCTTCGCATCCAGCCAGTCGAGGCCGAGGCGGGCAAAGGCTACCTGTACGGAGCTGATTCCCGGAATCAGGAAACACGCCTCCCTGCCGAACCGTTTAAGAACGGGCTGGGCCAGGCTTGAGATACCGGGGTCTCCCGTCACCAGGACAACAACCTGCTGCCCCCACCAGCGGCTTTCAATAATCTTCAAAATCCCTTCAATGTCGGCACCTACGGCGATTTTGTCGGCCATGCTGGCGGGAAAAAGATCAAGGAGCCTTTTGGCACCCACGAGCACCTCCCCCCCTGCCACCGCCCGGTGAACGGCCGGTGTCAGATAATCTGGGGAACCGGGACCGCAACCGCAAATTATTATCTTCACCTTTCACCCCACCCGGCTCTGCCGGAAGTAAGAAACTGTTTTCCCCGATTCATTTGTACATCCTGATTTGGGTAGAAATATAGCTTCATGACGACACTTTCTTTCATCTACAAAACAGTAAGGCTGGTGAATCAAACATATTGAAGACTTACAAATGAAATAAGGAACAAGTGCTTGCCTCATAATGACTCAGGATAACATACGGAAAGCAATTTTATGTGTTGTAAGGGGTTGTTATAATTCTCTATTTCTATTATGCACAGTTTACTTTTTCATTGGTAAACATTTTTACTATAACTTCTATAATTTCCTTTTCAGTCTTTGACTTTTGTACACCTAACGCAAGTTTACTTTTTAATGTGTCAAATATTTTGTCCGTTTTTAAAGGGTCTGGTAATCCTCTGCTCACTAATACGCTTGTGCATGGTAGTTCTTTTATGAATACTAAATCATCTGTCAACAATATAGGGGACACTGTGCTCATCTTGCTTAAGATAATATTATCAAGATGATCCACCGGCACAGCTGATATCATGGTATCCTTTTCTTGAAAATTTATTTCTTTATCATGAGATTTTGCTAACTCTTCCAAAGTATTATGGAATATGTTGGAAGCGCTTTCATACCGTGATAAGAATTTTTCGTACAAAATAGATGGAACGTGAGAAAATATTTGATATTGTACATGCGATTGACTACTAATATCTTGATATAATGCAAATATAATTATTTTATATGAAGGCGTTGGAGGATCATATTTAACCTTATGGTTGATCATTGCATATGACAACCCATCGACATCATTACAAATTATCTCTACTGATTGCTGTTTCTCAATAGCTGGAATAGTTTGCGAGAAAAAGCCCATATAAAAATGTTCATCTTCACGCGTGGCTATAAGGACAGATAATAATGTAACACAGATAGCTGTTCCAAATCCTGGATTACTGACTTGAAAAGTAATAGATAATGTGCCTGAATATTCAAGCCAGTCTTTCATCCAGTCTTCCCTATGTTTAGTAAAATGGTTGATTTTTATTTTGACGTTACCGATGGTAATAATTGGCTGAATCATTAGAGAATTTGCTCTTATATTTTCCAGAAGCTGCCTATTCACTATTTCAATTTGACTTTTAATGCTTCTTAATGTTTCTTTAGTCACGATCACATAAACAATCGTAGCAAATGCGATAATCACAGTAGCCATAGCCGAAACCCATGCACTAAGCTCCATTGCATTTTCCTTTCAAGTCATAAGCTTAATATATAATATAAAAGCCTCGCCACGTGCTTCTGAAAGATATATGACGATTTTCAATCAGGCCAATAAGTGTTGATTTCAGAAAGCTATACGTCAACCGCCGATCGGCAGGTTACGTACACGAATTCTGTTTTGATCAAAAACAACAACACAGCCCTTTTCCAAACTTTCTGTTAAATTTGGCAGATTTGCTAACAGAACTTTTATCTGCTGCTCAGGTCGACGGGTTGTCATGCCTCGAAATAAAATGAAAGATGGTTTGATCTCAGCTCGGATCGCAAGCAATGTTCCGAAGTCGGTATCCGCTGAGACGATGATACGATTTTCATTGAGAGCACGTTCCAGTATTTCTGTATCTGATGCGCTTTGCATTCCATAATCACGCACATGAACGGTATCGTATCCCGCCGATTTTAACCCATTTGCTACCTGCGGAGACAACGCATTATCGATCAGGAATTTCATGCCTGCATTACCAGTGGTAATTCGCGCTCACGTAATGCTTCTGCAGCATAACGCAGAGATTCAACGATATCGGCTTTCTCAAGATCCGGATAGGCTGCCAGAATTTCCGTATCGTTCATCTCGTCCGCCACCATAGCAACAATCGTCGCCACGGGAATCCTCAAACCACGGATACACGGCATCCCATTCATCTGGTATGGATTAACAGTAATTCGCGAAAAGTTCATACCTCCCCCTCCTTTAACCTGCCGCCTGATTCTCCGACACAACCACTTTATTAATCAGTAATATATTGTAATCTTGCATACTTTCCAAAATCAGTCAATCACTGACTAAATGAAGTTGTCAGTAAATGCATTCATCCATCACTTCTGCATCAATCGCAGTATTCGCACCTCGTTAGTCTGCAAACAGGGCTTCAAAATTTCGGGGATTAATAATGATGATCTCCTTGTATTTTTTCAGGATCAGCAGATCTTCATCACCGGTAACGATGTAATCAGCAGTCGCATCGATAGCGCAGGCAATGATCATATCATCATTTGGATCCCTGCAAATATTTGGAATAGGGTTAAGCTTATGAAGTATCTCAGATGCTGCTTCCGTAACTATGACTGACATTTCGGAAATATCAGTTGATGTAAGTTTGAACTTTTTTGTCAGGATACCTTCAAATTCTCGGATGATATCATCACACAGAACAAGATTGAATGCTTGCTTACGAGCTCGAATCAGAAGACCGGAACAAAGCCCTTCCGTCAGAAAGGCTGCTATAAGAACATTTGTATCAAATACCGCCCTCACGAGATTGCCTTGAAAACATCGTCATCCGTGATAAAGCCCGCTGCTTTGGCTTTGGGGTTCAGACGTTTCTTCATACGGCGGAATCTGTTCTCCCACAAAAATTCCCCCAAGGACTCTTTTACAATATCGCTTTTATTCCTTCCTGTTTCCTTGGCAATGGCATCCAGTTCAACAGCCATTTTCTCCGGCAAACTAACAGACAGAACGCTTCTCATGACGCACCTCCTGCACTACAATACACTACAGCAACAAAGGATTCAAGCTTAAAAGTATTCACTATAACAATTTGAAACCATTAAATTCGTACCAGGATGCGCCGGGGCAATATTTCCATTGTCTATGCTAAACTTCCCCCGATTAAGTCGCCTTTCATATTCACCAGAATTACGTTTACCTCCCAGGCCGCTTCCGTTCGCTTCCTGATCGCCCGGCAAACAGCGCCCGCCAATTCATCGCCCAGCATTTTACTTTCCCGGGAGCTAAGGGTTGCAAAGATGCCTTCAACGGTATTGCCTTCCCCAAGCTCTTTTCCCAATACTCTTGCCGCCATATCGGTCACAAAGGGAACGGCGCTCGGGGATCGTGATGAATGGGTATCCCACTGGTTCATGGCCAGTTTCGCCAGTTTTCCCGGATGTCCCAGGATCATGACCACCTTGAAAGGGCAGGAAGCTGCCGCATCCAGAATGAAACCCCATTCATTGCTCACTTCGATAATCTGTTCATCCGTCACCCCCAAATGCCGCCGAGCGGCCCGTGCCCCGATATGGCCGGGGACGAAAACAGGCCGCTCCACGCCCGTTGCTGCCGCCACATTCAGACAATATTTCAGTGAGGTTCGCACGGCCGGGCAACTGAAGGGGCGGACCCGCCCGGATGTCCCCAGAATAGACAATCCCCCTTCAATGCCAAGGCGGGAGTTGAAGGTCCGGGTGGCCAGTTTCTCTCCTCCGGGGATGGATAAGGTTACCTTAATCCCCCGTGGGGTCACCTCCCGCAGCGCCGCTTCGATCATCCTCCGGGGTATGGGATTGATGGCCGGCTCTCCCGGTGGTATGGATAATCCCGGTTTGGTAACCCTGCCCACCCCTTCGCCCGCTTCAAAATGGACGTTTCCGTTTCGTGCTTCAAGATGGGCGGCCCCTCTTTCTGCTTCTAAATGGACGTCCACGGGAGCAATTTCGGTATATTTACAACCCTTTGCCAACGCCAGATCATCGCTGCCATTATCCGTCCAGAATATGGCAGCCACCACGATCGCCCCATCCGTCACATCGGGGTCATCGCCGGCGTCCTTGCGGACGGCGGCAACGGCGCCGTCATCCTGCCGACGTACGTACAGGAGCGGGAAACTTGCCCGGGTCCCATCGGGAAGAGCAATCTCGACGCTCCGCGGTTCCTCGCCGGTGCAGAGAAACTGCACTGCCGCCTTCGCTGCCGCCGCTGCGCAACTCCCCGTTGTAAATCCCATTCTGCCCTGCCCGGATCTGCCAGTCATTTATTAAACAAATCCATGATTTCCCGCCGCGCCTCCCCGATGGTCAGGGGAATCCGCCCGAAGGCCATGTTGTCCTCGTGCTTCAATCGGTAGATTAGCTCCGCTATCTGGGGAAGCCGCAGGCGCACCTGGCTCATCTCTTCGGGAGCGGTAAAGACGTCCTCGGGGGTGCCACTCCTGACGATCTTGCCATCGCTCAAGACATAGAGGCGATCCAGAAAAACGGGGATCAAATCGACGCTGTGGGTCGCCATAAAAATGGTCACCTTCTTTTCCCGATTGAGTTTCATGAGGAGATCCATCATCTGATACTCCCCCAAGGGGTCCAGACCGGCGGTGGGTTCGTCGAGGAGGAGGATCTCATGGCCCATGGAGAGGAGCCCGGCGATGCAGATACGCTTCTTCTGGCCAAAACTCAGGTGATGAATGGATTTTTTTGCATATACCGCCATTTCGACCGCTTCCAGTGCCCTGTTCACCCTTTTGACGACCTCTTCTTCCCCGATTCCCATGTTCATAGGACCGAAGGCAACGTCCTCAAATACCGTCGGGGCAAAAAGCTGGTCATTGGGATTCTGGAAGACAATGCCCATCTTTCCATAAATCTCCCGGGACGACAGACGACGGATGTCCATCCCGTCGAGAAGAACGCTTCCCTGGAAATCCTTGATCATCCCGTCCATGATCTTGAGGAGCGTCGTCTTTCCCGACCCGTTATAGCCGAGGACGCCGGCAAACTCGCCGCGCCGGACGGCAAACGTCACCCCGGTCACGGCTTCCGTGCCGTCGGCGTAGCGATAACGGACATTCTTGAGGGCTAAGCGGTTCATATCCCCCACAATAAACCCATAACCGTTACCACCAGGCAGGAGAGGAAGATCTCGGATGACCGGAACGGACGGCTCTGAAAGAGGGGCATGTTGCCGTCATATCCCCGCTGCACCATGGCCGTGGACAGGGTCTGGCTTTGCTCGAAGGCCTTAAGGATCAGGGAACCCGTCAATATCCCGAAGGAACTCAGGCGATTCCGGAAGTTTGCATAGCCAAGACGGTTTTTCTGGGCCTGATAAATCACCATGGCCTCCTCAAAGAGGACAAATATATAGCGATACGCGTACAGGAGGACTTCGATGAATCCCTGGGGAACTTTCAACCAGGAAAGGGCGGCCATGAGCTCTGTGAAAGGCGTCGCATAAACCAGGACGGCCATGAGGGAGATGGCGGCCATAATCCGGCTGCCGATGGCAATGCCTTCCGCCAAGCCTTCGCGATACATCGTAAGGTGGAGTCCCAAGACATTAAAAGAATAGAGGGGGTCATGACCGGAAAAAAAGATCTTCAATAAAAAGACTACAAGAACGATCAGGAACGGTTCCGAGAAGCGGAGCAGAAAAAGCCGCCAGGGAATCTTCATGTTGATGATCAGGGTCAGAGAAAGAGCCGCCACGAGGAGCTGGAAGCCGACGCCCTGATAACTCAGGACCATGACCAGGACAATCAGGGTCACGAGGAGCTTGATCCGGGCATCGATCCGGGAAAGCCAGTGATCCGAGGCATAATATTCCAGGAGGTGCATCAACTTCCCCTTATCTTGGCGGAGATCTCCGGTCCCGGTTCTGCGTGTCCCCGGCACAGGGGCGATTTTTTTTCCGCAATCAGCACCCGCCAGTAGTAACCGGCGGCAAAACCTCCGATGGTCCCGGCAACGAGAAAGATAAAGAGCGGCAGATCACCCTGTTCCATATTGATCAGAGGCTCCTTTGGTTCCCTTCCCTGCTCTTTGGCAATCTTCTCGATCACCGCTTCATCTACTCCCGTCCATTTAGATGCTTCCGCTGGGGCAACTCCGGAGAAGAAAATGGTGAGAGCAATTAAAACTGCCCCGATCACTGCGACTTCCCTGGCCTTGATAACCCGCATTTTGACGAGCAAGTCCGGCCGCTTTTTGTATAGGAGGACCACCATCCCGGCGGTCATGGCCCCTTCCAGAATGCCTATGGGAAGCTGGGTGGGGATAAAGGCGATCAGTACCTTCCAGAAAAGGGGCAAAAAAGCCGCCTCCCCGCGTATCCCGGCGGCTAATTCCACCGAGGTCATAAAATACGTCGCCCAGTCGGCGAAAAGTCCGGCCATGAAGGCTGCTACGGCCATGTTCACTTTAACAGACCGGAGGGCCCGAAAGATCAGGAATCCGGCAAAGGAGCCCATGACACCCATGGAGACGATATCGGCCCCCAGGGTGCTCAGTCCTCCGTGGGCCAGGAAAAGGGCCTGGATCACGAGGGCAGCGGCGGTGATGACCACACTAATGGCCGGGCCGACGAGGATTCCGGAAATGCCAGTGCCGCAGGGATGGGAACAGGTTCCGGCGAAGGGCACCGGGATGGGCATGCAGGAGATTATAAAAACCACCGCGGCCATGAGGCCAACGAGGGGTTTAAAGGAAAGATCCTCCCGGCTGCGCTGGTTGAGGCGGTAGAGCCCCCAGGCAAAAAACGGCAAGGCCACGGCAAACCAGAAGGCCGCCCAGTTGAAGGGCAGGAGCCCTTCGGCGATATGCATGGCCGACGCATGTTGAGGCATGCATAAGCCGCTGATCAGGGAGAGGACAAGACCGCATTTCACTTTTTTCATAGAATGACCTCGTAAAACTTTATGAACCAATAAATTCCCCCTTCCCTTCAAGGGATGGGGGTTAGTTAGATTTTATCGCCTTCCAAGCCTTTAAATAAAGTTCGTTATCCTTACCTACATCCTCCAGGAATTCCATTTTCTTCATCACGACGGTGGATGGATAAATTCCCTGATTTTGGCGGTCCTGTCTCCTGACCAGGGGGAGACTTGCCGCATTCGGTGTCGCAAATCGGTTGAAGTCGGAGAGCATGGCCCCGATTTTGGGATCCAGGATAAAGTTGATAAAGGCATGGGCGCCCCCCCAGTTTATCGCCCCAACCGTAACGGCCATCACATCCACCCAGAGAATGGAGCCCTCTTTGGGAACGACGAAACCAACCCGCTTATCCTTTTTCATGGCCCGGATGGCGTCACCGTTGTAAGCAATCGCCGCGGTGACATCGCCGGCAAGAATTTTATTCTTTCCCCCCACACTACCATCAAATCCAGTGTATTTCTGACTCTTTTTTGTCGAGATGATCAATTTTTCAGCTTTCTCCAGCTCCGCCTTTTTACGGGAATTGAAGGAATGGCCCTGATATTTTAACGCCACCCCGATCAGGTCCCGCATGGAGTTGATCAAGACAAAGGGACCAGGCTGTAGATCAGGATTGAAAATAAGTCCCCAGGTGGGGATGACCTTGGGCATCAGGTCGTCCCGGTACATGACGCCGACGGTCCCCCATTGATAGGGCAGACTGTAGATATTCTCCCGATCGTAGGGAGGGTTCATGAATATTTTCGAGATATTTCTTATATTGGGAATATTGCTGTGTGCGAGCGGTTGGATCATCTTCCTCTTTGCCAGGACAGGTATTATGTAATCAGTGGCCACGATGAGATCATAGTGATTTACCCCATTGCCCCGCTGGAGCCTCACCATCATCTCCTCGGTGCTTTCATAGGTATCGATAACAACTTTTATTCCCGTTTCCTTCTCAAAGAGTTTCGGAATGTTCGGATCCATATATTCCGAATATATGAGTACATTCAGCCGCTGGTAGCGAGGCAGCTCCGCCGCATCTCCTCCCCTGACAAGCAGTATCACGGCAACTATAGTAAACAGCAAGCATCGCCAGCGCATTAATTAATCCCTTTCAATTTACACTGATCAAGAATGACCCCTCAATCCGCCGGGAGGACGGTAACAAAAATAATTGCTGATGACAAGGTATGATTTTAAGGAGTGCCTTTCATTCTCATCGGGTCAATACCCGGGGAGAAGAAGGGCCGCTGGAAATCATTCCATAATATCCTACCGCAGGACAAAAAGTTTTTATTGGGGAAGATTGGTCATCGTCTCATACTTCTCAGGGACAAATCGGGGAGTGCAAATGCAAAGAAAGATCAAATCCCTATCACCGGTATTGGTGATGCGTTGGTGGATAGATGGGGGAATGATGACAACGTCTCCCGCCCCGACTTCGGCCGTGGGAAGATCTCCCACCTCAACAAAGCCGGTTCCTTCCATAATGACATAGCGTTCAACTGTGTCCTTCAACCGATGGAGGACCGTCGTAACACCGGGACGGACCCGGGCCCGGGCAATGGAGACCTCATCGTCTTCCGGGGTGTTCCATAATTCCATTATGAAGCAGCCCTCTTCGGTGAAATACTCCCTATTCTCGTCTGTTTTGAATATTTTTTCCCTCATCATTTCCTCTGTCGAAGTTTTTTAGCATAATCTTCACAATAAGAGAAGGCCTATTGGCTGACAACGCGGCAAACAACCCTCTTGTTTTCGCGGCGGCAAGTTTCTCCCTTACCGTTCTTCCCTTTCCTTGTATTACGGTTAATATTCCCCAATGAATATTTATGCTTTTGTTATGATTAGCCTTATTTAGTCTGTTTTTGTAATTATTTGTTATTTTATTCTTGAAATTTTAAAAGTAATTCTATATGTAACGAACATGCAAAAAGTTATTTTCCCCCTCCCCTTCATGGAGAGGGCTGGGGTGGGCGTGGTGATGACATTTTTCCGCCAGCGTATATTTACTCATAACAAGTAATGAAATTTAAATATTTATATCAACAACTTGCAAGGAGGAAAGGAATGAAACGAATTTTGGTAGTCCTATTGTCGCTGGGTCTGATCATGGTCTTTGCCATGCCCGCCGCGGCAGTAGATGTAAAGTTCAGCGGCGACTACTATGCCCAGGGGTGGTACGTGGATAATCCCTCGGTATTGGATAAGAATGAGATGGCCGGCGCCGCTTCCTGGGCCAACAACTCCCGGCGTGGTCCTAACGCCTGGTACAGCCAGCGATTCCGTTTAACAACAGAATTTCAGGTCGTTGAAGGATTGAAACTCGTGACCCGGTTTGATGCCATGGAAAAAAGATGGGGCGATCAATCCTGGGCCGGGGGAACCGGCGAGACTCAGAGCCGCACCCAGACACCCGCCGGCACCGGTGCGGCTACCGTCAAAGCGCAGGAAAACATCGAATGGGAACGAGCCTATCTGGATTTCAACGTCCCCTTCGGCAAATTCCAGGTTGGTTACATGCAATACCTCACCTGGGGCACTGCCTTTCTGGATACAACCCTCACTGCCGGCGGCATCCGCTACTACTATACCAAAGGCCCCTTCCAGGTGGTCGCGGCAACTGAAAAACGGGCTGAATACGTCGGTCTTAGTGCAAATAACATCGGCCAGGCCAACGACGCCGACCGTGATCTTTATGACCTCGGCGTCTCCTATAAGTTCAAGCCCGGAGAGGCAGGCCTTCTCTATCAGTACCTGCGGAGCGCCCAGAGCAAGTGGAATGCCGGGGCCAACGGTTATCTCACCCAGCTAAACGGCATTTATCCTTACGTGAAGTTGACCTTCGGGAACTTCTATCTTGAAGGCGAGGCCGTGTACGGTTTCGGCGATCTGAGGTCTTATCAGAGTACCAGCGCCGTTCCCACGGGTGGCACTGCCAACACTAACCAACCAGGGGGGACAAGCGCTAATAATCCCGCCCAGAACGTAGGACTGTCTGCCTATGGCGCCTACGTTCACGGCAAGTACGATTTCAAACCTGCCTATGTGGGGGCAAAGTTTGTCTACGTCAGCGGCGACGACAACTCCAACTCCGACAAGGCTACCGGTTCTATCCTGCAATCTCTGCAAATGAACCGTAGCTTCTATCCCACGCTGATCCTCTGGAACGATGACTACCAACTGAACACAGGCAACATCCAGGGCAATATCCCCGCCGGCGCTACCGGGACCAACCGCAGGACCGGCTCATCCTACTCTCTCAGGCAGGAAATGGACAATGTCTGGTTCTATCAAGTCTATGCCGGTTTCAAACCCATGCCCAAGATGGACCTGAAAGCGGCCTTCTCGATCGCCAGCGCCGACAAGGCCCCGAAGAGCGACGTAGGCACGACTGGGCAGGCAGGTTACTACAACCCGGGAGCAACGGTTACGGAATTTGTCTCCACCAAGTACGGTAACGAACTCGATCTTACCTGCACGTACAAGATCTATGATAACCTCACCTACATGGTCGGCATGGGTTACCTCTGGGTAGGCGACTATTTCAAGGGTTACGACAATAACGCTGTGGTTAAGGATAATTACCTCCTTACCCATAAGTTGACGCTAAATTTCTAAATAACTTCGTTATTCTGAGTAATTGACATTTATGACGCCCCTGTGATTCAGCGCAGGGGCGTCATTTTGAGGATTAGGACCATTGAGAAAGGGGGCTGCATATGAAAAAGAGTTTATTACTGGCGTTTTTGATCCTGATGCTGGCGCTGCCGGGGCTATCAGGAGCAAAGGACAAGAAATTCATCCTCATGGCCTCAACCATCGGTCCTATCGATGCGGGTATCGTCGGGGCACTGGAAGCCGGGTTTGAAAAGGATACGGGCATCCGGGTTCGCCATGTCGGCGCGGGCACGGGCGCGGCGATGGATATTGCCAGGAAATGCAATATTGATCTGGTTATGGTCCACGCCAAGGTCCTGGAAGAAAAATTTATCGCCGAGGGATACGGCACGGAACGGATTCCCCTTATGTACAACGACTTTGTCATCGTAGGACCGGCAAGTGATCCCGCCGGAATCAAGGGCATGAAAACGGCCAGGGAAGCCTTGAAAAAGATCGCCGACACGGGAGTGTTGTTTATTACCAGGGGCGACAAATCGGGCACCCATATCGCGGAAATGGACCTTTGGAAGGCGGCGGGGATCAAACCGGCCGGTCCCTGGTATGTAACTTATGAAAAAGGCACCGAAGGGAACGCGCCCACCCTCCGTTTCACCGATCAAAAAGGGGCCTATACGGTAATCGACCGGGCGACAGTACTGGTCCTCAAAAAAGACATTAAACTCGAGATCCTCGTTGCCGGTGACGAAGCCCTGCTGAACCGCATCTCCCTGATCCCGGTAAATCCGCAGAAATGTCCCCGTGCCAATCTCAAGGAAACCATGATATTCGTGAAATGGCTGACAGACCCCCAAAAGGGACAGAAGATTATCCAAGCTTTCGGGGTTAAGGAATATGGGAATCCCATGTTCTTTCCCGATTCCATTCCCTGGCGAAAAAGCCAGGGCATTAAATAAGAGCGCACGGAGGACAGCACATGAAGAAATTAGCAAGATTAACCTGGGCATTTTTCTCGATTTTCGCCTTATTGATGCTTGCCGGCGTCACCATAGTGGATGCCGCTCCGGCCAAGGCCAAGCAGAAGAATATCATTCTGGCCACCACCACCAGCACCCAGGACACGGGGCTTCTGGACGTCCTCATTCCGATCTTCGAAAAGAAGACCGGTTATTTCGTCAAGACCATTGCCGTCGGTTCCGGTCAGGCGATGACCATGGGGGCCAAGGGAGAGGCGGACGTCCTGCTGGTCCACTCCCAGGCGGCGGAAAAGAAATTCATGGCCGATGGCAACGGCGTTGATCGCCGCCTGGTTATGCATAACGATTTTATCGTTGTGGGACCGCCTTCAGACCCGGCAACGATCAGGCAGTCAAAAAAGGCTGCAGAGGGATTTAAAAAGATTGCCCTGAGTAAAGCCCTGTTCGTATCCAGAGGCGATAATTCAGGCACCAATGCCAAGGAAAAGGAGATCTGGAAGGCCGCAGGCATCCAGCCGGAAGGGCAGAAGTGGTATCAGCAGACCGGTCTCGGCATGGGACAGACCCTGGCTGTGGCAGCGGAGAAGAAAGGCTATACCCTTGCCGACCGGGGAACCTATCTGGCCATGAAAAAGAACCTTGGCCTTGACATCCTCCTGGAGGGAGACGCCGTGCTCCTCAATATCTATCATGTCATCGAGGTCAACCATACCAAGTGGCCAAAAGTGAATGCTGCCGGGGCCAAGGCCTTCGCCGATTTCATGGTATCCAAACAGGTCCAGGGCATCGTCAAGACGTTTGGCGTCGAAAAATATGGTTCTCCCCTCTTCTTCCCCGATGCAGGAAAGAAGGTTGAAGATCTGGGGAAATAACATGACGGGCAGCCGTCACAAAGAGGTGAATTTGTCATTATAAGTTGCCTTTCGTCTTGATAAACTCCTGAAGATCATTTAAGATGCTCCCGCTTCAGGAAAGGAGACCTGTATGTCAACCGAGATGATGAACACTAAGGAAGTCGCCAAGTATCTTAATGTCAACGACAAACAGGTTTATGCCCTGATCCGGGAGGGGGGAATACCGGCGACGCGCGCCACGGGGAAGTGGATTTTCCCGAAAAATCTGATTGATGAATGGATTGAAACCACGGCCCGCGACGGTTTGTCCCAGGCCCGCCAGAAAAGCACCGCCGTCTCCGGGGCCCTCCTCGCGGCGGGGAGCAACGATCCTATTCTGGACATCCTCCAGACCACGCTGCGGAGAATGCACCCCGATTTATATATCTTTTCCGCCAATACGGGGAGTACGGAGGGACTGGCAGCCCTCAATATGGGCCATACGGACATTGCCTGGTCTCACCTGTGGGACCCGGAAAGCGGGCAATATAATACGCCCTTTTTATCTTCCCGTCTTCCCCGAATCGATGCCGTCGTGGTCAACCTGTTCCACAGGGATCTTGGTTTGATCTTCGCCGCGGATAATCCCCTGAACATCAGGGATATCGAGGACCTGCAGAAACCGGGCATCCGCTTCGTCAACCGCCAGGCGGGATCGGGCACCCGCCTGCTCATTGATTATCATCTGAACAAGGCCGGAATCAGCACGAACGGAATCATTGGTTATGAAAAAGAGGTCTTTACCCATCTCGAGGTGGGCCTGGCCGTTCTCTCCCATCAGGCGGACGTGGGAGTGGCCACCGGATCGGTTTCCCGGATGCTTGGGCTTTCGTTTTGTCCGGTCACTAAAGAACGATTCGATATGATCATTGATAAAAAAACCTACTTTGAAAAAGGCGTGCAAAGTTTCATCGACACGATAAGATCCGATGCATTCCGTAAAAGCGTCGAAAAGCTGGGGCATTACGATTTTTGTGAATCGGGAAAGATCCTGCATGCCAGTCAATAACATCATTTTTCACAAAAATGACCCTTTCGCAAAAAGTCATATATTGCCGTTTTTGTCATTTCGGCGGTTGTGACCTTTTACGAGATCGTCAAAACTGATCAACAAAAACATGGGAAAACTGAAACAAAAACATGGATATCATTTTTGAAGGGATCAAACAGGCCCTTTCCCTGCTTATCAGCCTTGATCCCGAGGTTATGGGCATCACTTGGCTGTCCCTGAAGGTCTCGGGAACCGCCACTCTGATCAGCCTTTTCATCGGCATCGGCATCGGAACGGCCGTGGCTCTGACCACGTTTCCCGGGCGCCAGATCGTCGTCAGCCTTATCAATACGGGAATGGCCCTACCGCCGGTGGTCGTGGGTCTCTTCGTCACGATTTTTCTCTGGCGAAACGGCCCCTTCGGCGCTCTGGAGATCCTCTACACCCCCATGGCCATCATCATCGCCCAGGCCATCATCGCCACCCCCATTGTGATGGGTATCACCCTGGCCGCCATGCAGCAGTTACCCCGGAAGTTACGCCTCCAGATCCTGGCCCTGGGGGCAACACGCTTTCAAATGGTTTGGCTCCTCATCAAGGAAGCCAAACTATCGCTCATGGCCGCGGTCATGGCCGGTTTCGGAGGCGTCATCTCCGAGGTCGGAGCCTCCATCATGGTCGGCGGCAATATTAAGGGTTATACCCGCGTCCTGACCACGGCCACGGTCATGGAAACCAGCAAGGGTAATTTCGACGTGGCTATTGCCTTGGGCGTGATTCTCCTCATTTTCGCCTTTGCCATCAACCTGGTCCTGACCCGGGTCCAGCAGCGGGAGCGGCCGCGATGACCGTGAACGAGACAAGTGCGCCGATCCTGCAGGGAGAAAACATCCAGGTGCAGCGGGGAGGAAAGCGGATACTGGATGTCTTCTCCCTTGAAATTGTTCCCGGGGAAGTTCTCTCCGTCATCGGACCCAACGGGGCAGGGAAAACGACCCTCCTGCAGGCCCTCTCCCAACTCATTCGTCTCGGCAAGGGGAATATTTATTTCCAGGGTAAGAAGGTCGGCGCCGACATGGCCCCTCTTGACTACCGCCGCTGCTTGGCGATGGTCTTTCAGGAGGCCCTGCTCTTTGATACCACAGTTTACGCCAATGTGGCCTCGGGGCTGAAGATCCGCGGTGTGAAGTCGTCAGCAATAGATGCCATTGTAAACACCCGTTTGGAGCAGTTCGGAATCGGACACCTCCGGGACCGCTCCGCCAAGACCCTTTCCGGCGGCGAGGCCCAGCGGACAAGCCTCGCCCGTTCCTTTGCCATTCAGCCGCAGCTCCTTTTTCTCGACGAGCCCTTTGCCGCTCTCGATCCCCCGACCCGGGAAACTCTCCTCGAAGATCTCAACCGCGTCCTCAGGGCTACGGGAACAACAGCCATTATGGCCACCCATGACCAGGTGGAAGCGTTGAGAATATCCGACCGGATCGCCGTGATGAACGAAGGGCGGATCGTCCAGATCGGCCCGCCGGCGGAAGTTATGAATCATCCCATCGATGAATTCATCGCCTCCTTTGTCGGCGTTGAGACGATTATCGAGGGCCGGGTCATAAAAAGCGAGCGGGGAACGGCGATGATAGCCATTAATTCCAACCCAACTAATTCCGGTTCCAAATCAAAGATGAAATCAAGGCGGCAAGGAAGAGGCGACGCAGGCGTATTGTTTATACGTCAAGGAGCCGATGACGAAGCCAACGAAGATAGCGCTTTGATTTGGAATTGGAACAACCTTCCGGAAACAGTGAGGGAGGGGCTAGAAGTCTCACTCTTGGAGGCCGCCGGTCAGGTTCGACCGGGGGAGCGTGTTTTCTGTTGCATTCGTCCGGAGCACGTCACTATTTCCCCCAGCGGGCGACTCGACCGGAACAGCGCCCGCAACGCCTTCCCGGCAATCATTGACAGAATCATCCCCGCCGGGCCCTTCCATAAAGTCCACCTACAAGGCAGCTTCCCTCTCGTGGCCTATGTAACCGTCCAATCAATCGAAGAACTGGACCTGCAACCAGGGTCAACAGTCATCGCCTCCTTCAAGGCCACCGCCGTCCACATAATCCGGCGGGGCTAAAGGTCGTTCTTCTTATGGAATCTCCATTGGCCTTATTGTCGTGTTCTCGATTTCACCTATTTCAGCTTTTCCACTGCCGTGATCAGATTTTCCAGGGGTGGGCGAACATTGATATCATGAACATCGATATACCGGATGATTCCCTTTTTATCAATGATGAAGATGGCCCGCTCCGCAACACCGTCTGATCTGAGAATCCCGTATTGTTTCGCAACCTTGCCATGTGGCCAGAAATCTGACAGAACCGGAAACCAGAGGTTCCCCATCTGATTCGTCCAGGAATAGAGGGTCGGAATATTATCGACGCTGATTCCCAGAATAACCGTATCGTTGGCATCAAAAATATCTTTTACAATATTGTAACCAGGCCACTGGTCCGAGCATACAGGGGTCCAGGCCGCCGGAATAAAGGTTAACATCACGTTTTTCTTGCCTCGATACTGGCTCAAGGTTACATTTCCCCCGGAAACCGTCTTTAAGGTAAAGTCCGGAGACATCTGTCCGACCTTTACCTTCAACTTGCTGTCGATCGCCTTCAGTTGTCCTGGCTGATAGATATTATTTTTGTAGGCATCGGAAAGACCAAAAGCGGTGGGGACCAGAAAAAGAATAGACAGCAGGCTTGCTAAAAAAGACAGGCTAAAAAATGCTTTTTGTTTCGTCATGGTTTAATCCTCCTGGCTATTTCAATCCGGATAGTCTTATCATCTCGTCCAGAAACTTATCCACGTCGCCCAATTCACCCAATTTTGAATAAAATATGCGATGGGAGCCGTCGGGATTAATCTTCACCCCGATAAAGTACGGCGTCCGCGGCTCACCTAAAAACTTATGGATTCTAAAATCACCGTCGGAATATAGGGGAAAACTAATGTTGTATTTTTTTCTGAAGACATCCACTTCATAAGCGGAGTTTCCCACCCCGATACCAACTAGTCTTATCTTGCTCTTCAGGTTCGGACTTGCCTGAATCTTGTTATAGAGCTTATTGACGTTGGGGGCTTCCCGCTGACAATAGGGACAATACATGCTGAAAATTTCAATAATAACCACCCCATCCTTTGGCTTGGGCAGGCTGAAGCCAGGGCTTAAATCGGGAAGGACGCCCCCGACGGCCGGTAAAGACGCGGCGTTGCTCAGCGAACCAGCGAGGAACATCATGAGCATCAGCACTATCGAGATTCCGTATTTTACTTTAACCATGTTCTGCCTCCTTCTTTCCTATTCGATGCCTTCATTTCAAGTCCCGACCTCTCTCCCTTTCAAGGGGAAGCCACATCTGAGAACCGCCTCCCCTTCAAGGGGAGGGCCGGGGTGGGGATGGGTTTATAAGTTAATCGTAACAATTTCTTACCCCATCTCCCTCCTAACCTCCCCCTTGAAGGGGGAGGAAAATAATTTATTATGACGAGTTCATGTTTTGTTCCATATAAAACACTCTTTGGTTATTGGCAACCACGCATCCTAAAAAAAAGGGACCTGTTCATGCCGAACAGGTCCCTTGATGTTTCAGATCTTCATTATTTACCCTTTAGTGATGTCCCTTTGCCGATGGTTTTTCTTCACCATAGACAACCAGCGTCCCGTGCTCTTCCATCTCCTTAAGCCACTTGGGATGCTGTTTCTTCAACCAGGCACGGCTCACCCAGCCCGTAAGCATGGCGTCCAGGGATCCCGGGGAACCAATCGTTCCCAGGTACAGATGGACGAAGAAGAAGGCGAAGATCACCACAAACCCCAAAGCGTGGAGCACAAACATCAACCGCACAATCAGCGGGGGAAAACTCAGGGGGAACCACATCACCAGACCCGTCAGGAACATGATCACCCCAAACCCGGCGACGGCCAAAAAGAACATCTTCTGCCCCGGATTGTACTTGCCCACCTCGGGGGGGTTATCCACATGCCAGAGGTAACCACCGGCGCATTTGATCCATTCCAGATCCTCGGGCATGGAGAAAATCCCTGCTTCCTTCCACCACATGCGGATGGTGAAGTACAGAGCCACGCCGAAGAAAACGCCTGTGAAGTTATGAACGTACTTCA
>Ga0247842_10002534_pt1 | contig 26817 bp, 28 predicted proteins | sample LaCruzMarch2015__3_FD_192411 | JGI IMG/M metagenome (GOLD analysis project Ga0247842, IMG submission 192411) | Freshwater microbial communities from meromictic Lake La Cruz, Castile-La Mancha, Spain - LaCruzMarch2015_19m | ecosystem: Environmental > Aquatic > Freshwater > Lake | place: Spain...
AGTTATAGTATCGCATGGTGCAAATATACTTGATACTATAGAAAAATGCAAATCTTGAGAAGATTTTTTTTGGATTCCCGTTTTCACGGGAATGATATGTCTTACCCCCGATAACTCACCGGTTACGGTTATTCGTATTTAAAGTGGGGCTTTTTGTGCAACAAATTAATATGCAATAAGAAAATAGCAAAATAACATTTGTAACTGATTTATTAAGAATTGGCTTACTTGAGCTGAACCTTACAAAGCTCAAGTGAAAGTGAAGCTCCGCGGCTTTACAGCCGTGGCATCTTTTATTGCAGGATTTGCTCTAGCGAATCCCGAACCAGCCCCATTCACGTCTCCGCCTTTACAGGCAGGGTTTTCTGGCGAGGGGTAAGCCAATAGATCATGAAAACAAGCTGTCAAAATAGTTCTCTTATAAACTCCACATTATTTACGAAAGAGCTCTAAATATAGGCTTTTTTAAAAATAAGGGCCTATTTACGGCTTATTTCCTCTTAGGCACTAGGGGGGGCCGGCGGGCCCTTTATCAAGTTTGTTGTGGAGCTAATTTCTAAGAACTTATGCGGGTTATTCATGCTCTAACTCCTCCTTTCTTAACTTATTTGTTTTAATACACTTGTATTAAAAATGATACGGTTATGATATGGTTATTTGACCTCTGTCTTCAGATCAAAAATCTGACGTAAGCTGAAAAAACGGGTCCTATATAGACCTATTAATATCATATGACCCATTTGCTATTGAATTTATACTTGTCCTTATATCTATTAATTTCTCTTGAGCACCTGTATGTTTTGGATTGATACTTAACGTTTTATTGTATTTTTCTATAGCCTCTTTTAATAACTTTGCTTTCACATCATTTGATCCTACTAATAAGCTTTTATTGTATATTGCAATACCCCATGAATAATAAAGTCCTTCATCATCTTTAAAAATTTCTGCCATACTTCTATATTTACTAATAGCTTCTGTTATGAGTTTTAATGCCTGTTTATTATCTTTAGATCTTACCAATATTGCCTTATCAACTAATGCATCAGCCAAATTATGATAAACTTCTCCATAATCGTTATAGACCGCCACACTTTTTCTATATTTATCTATAGCCTGATCTAATAGCTTTTCTGCTCTATCAATATTATCCGATCTTAACAACATACTACTTTGATACAATGCATTGCCACAATAATAATATGCATCTGCAGATAATTTTGGGGAACCCTCTGTAGCTTTTTCATATAATGATATAGCCTCATTTAAAAACTTCAATGCATCTTTTGGGTTTTCAGATTCAATAATAACAGCTTTATTTGACAATGCTATGCCAATATCGTAATAAATATCTGGTGCGTCTTTACTAAGCCTTAGAGCTTCTTTATACATATCTATAGCCTGATTTAAACACATTAATGCTTCTTTAGGATCTTTGTATGTAATTAATTGCGCTTTATGAACAAATGCTGCCCCGCATTTTTTATAAGTTAATGCAAAAACCGGGTTTAATTTTACGGCCTCAAGAAACATATTTATAGACTTATCTAAAAGTATCAATGCCCCATCGATATTGTCGGATTGTATCAGCATAGCTTTTCCGCGAAGAACATCAGTCAAATTTAAATAAACCGCTACATCATTTTTATTAAGTCCTGCGGCTTTTTCTAAAAGTCTAATCTGGATATCAAATATCTTAATTTGTTCTTCATATGGTATTGCTAAAATTAATTGGTTTTCTATCTCTTCCTCTAAATTTAAATAACATACTGCCATAAGGCCCTCTGTAAGCAAAGATATGTTCAAATATTTAGTCTCTATGCGCCCTTCTCTTAATTCTTTATTAAATCTCATTGAGATAGTACCTCTTAATCCTATCTTTTTCCTTATTTCATATATTCTCGTTTCTGGCAATAACCTTATTCTTTTTGAAGCTTGTAAATGAGTCTCTATTTCAATATAGGCTCCATTTTTCTGTTCAAGTATCAAAAATATATGGACTGGAAATCTTGCTGAATATATTCTCTCCTTTTCTATACCAATTTCTATTAGTATTCTGGCTGTTAAAATAGCCCTGGCTACACAATGCAATTCATTTGTGTGTAATACATATTTAACGATCCAATCCTTTTTGCCATCTTCAGAAAGAGGGTATTTCTCTATAACTTTAAGAACTTGCCGTATAATCCTTATTTCCTCAGCGGGGCCAGCATTTTTTAATCTATTTCTCCATTTTTCTATAGGCAGCTTGTCTTTCAGTAATTTACTAGAAAAAACCCTTTCAAAGTAATCTCTTAATCTTTCTAATCTGCGCACTGCCTTTAAATTCCCATATAAGTCCTCTATTCCCATATTAAATATTTTATGTTCAAGTTGGCTGGTTTTTATAAACCTTACATCTTCTTTTATTAAATCCATTATAGTCTCAGACCACTGTATAACCTTATCTGGATTAGTTTTTAATACCTCTGTAGAGATATTTAAATGAGAATTAAGATATTCTTCCACAGCTTCATTATTTTGATATCCTTCTTGCTTCTGTATCTTTTCAAATGGTATTACCCTTGCCGGTGAATAAGAAAACTCGTCATTACTAAACATATTTCCGAGTGCATACAAAACCTCTATCTGTCCTTTGAGTTTATTTTGTACCGGCTCACTTAATCTATCAAATGCAATATTATTTGCCAAATATACTGCTGTTGTTTTATACCTCATGGTAAAAATATTTGACAGTTTTAATTTATTTGCTGCCGACTGAGAATCTATATTTTCTATAAGATATGATAATTCACGGAGTGTGATATCTTCCGGTATTTTATAAGTTATAGATTTATTGCTGCTGTTTATTTCTCTTATAAAAGGATACTTACTCAACTTTATAAACTCATCCCTTTTTATAAATTCAACAATTATATCATCGTTTATTCCTGCCCAGCTCAGGTCTATACTAATTGTTTCGTGTTTTGAATTTTTTGCTTCAATCGTTATTCCCATATTAGTCAATATCTTCCTGGAAGATTCATCAGGAAAACTAATTTGGTCTAAAACAGAATCTAAAAGGCTTTGTGTAACGCGTGTGTAATCGCCTACAGGAACCCTTAAATTTCTATTTTCATTTGCATAAAGACTGCCATATAAAAATAGAACTAGCGTTATTGATATACAGCATATTAAACTATATTCTTTTTTAAACTCTTTCATTTTGCACATATAAAAAATCTTCCTTTCAGGAAGTAAACTTTTTGAATATCCCTCATTATATAAGTGTATCATATAATAAGACTTATATCAAGTTTTGGCGGGATTTGTGTACAATCTAACGACAAGAAAAAGATAAAACATATAGGAGAACTAGGGAAAAAATAGGCGCCAAACTAAAAGAATACGCCAAAAGCCTGCCAGGAAGTAACTACGTAAAAGAACGAAAAAAACCTAAAAACAAAAATCCTATTTCAGATTTGGGTTCAATTCTATTGCTTTCTTAAAAGAAGCTTCTCCTTCCTGTATCATACCTTTACTTTTATAGGCAATAGATAAATTCTTATAAAAATTTGCCATATAAGGATTAAGCTCTATAGCTTTTTTGTAACAATCTATTGCTTCGTCATATCTATTTGCCTGTAAATAGATATTTCCAAGGTTGCTATAACTATTAGCATTCTTGGGATTAAGCTCAATGGCTTTTTTATACGCCTCTTCAGCTTTTTTAAAATCTCCTTTTACTTTATAGATATTGCCTATATTGTTATACCCCGCATAATCACGGGGATTCAATTCTAATGCCTTTTGCATCTGGTTTTCTGCGTCCTGATACAATCCCTTTTTAGCAAGCGCCACTCCAAGCTCTAAATGAGCTTTATAGCTCTTTGGCGAATATTTCGCTGTATTTGACCAAAGCTTTACAGGGTCAGACCATTTTTCTGCCTCTTTGATAGTCAATGATCCATAAAAAACTATTAAAAAAAACAGCATAACATTAACTACATATAACCATATTTTAGACTTCTTGCTTAATTCAGAAAGATACATAGCTACTAAAGCAAAAAAACCTATTGATGGAATATAAAGGTATCCTTCTCCAATAAAATAAGGCAATGGATATATATTAGAATAAGGAACTAACCATATAAAAAACCAACCTATGAAAAAAAATTTTATTTTTGAAGTTTTATAAAAAAAATAACTAAAACAACCTATTATAAATAATCCAACCATAGATAAAAAAACCTCATCCTGCATAAAAGACCTCGCTGGCTCTATATACCGCTCTATATGCAGGCCTGTCGGTATTAATAATATTCTTAAATAAACCATTATTACTTTACTAGCAGTAAGTAATCTATTATACAAAGGGATAGCTGCTGTTGTTGTTTCTATTAGTTTGCCTTCTGTAAAACTTAAAACTGTAAACCTAAGATAACCATATATTGCTATTATAATAAAAAACACCCATATTAAATTTCGCCTTGATTTCTCTAACCGCATTTTCTCATTAGAAAAACAAAATAAATAAAACAAAAATATAAGAGGAACTATGCACGCTATCTCCTTGCTTAAAAGCGCTAATAAAAAAGTTGATAAAGAACTGAGGTATATTAAAAACCCATATCCTTTAAAATAACCTTCTTTATATAATACATACGAAATCATAGATATTAAAAAAAAGAATGTGTTGAGTAAATCGGCTCTCGCTGAAATATAATTAACAGGGCCAGAGAAAACCGTATGAACACAGAATAATAATCCTGTAAAAATACTGACGTCGCGTTTTTTAGAAATAAGGTACACTAAAAAATATGCCATTACAGAATTTAAAATATGGGTAATTACATTTATCAAATGGTAACCAAACGGATTAAATTTCCAAAAATGATAATCTATCATAAATGATAAAGATTGTAACGGCCTATAAAAATTGCTATAAGCCTTGCCTCCATAAAATAAATGAGTAGTAAATATATCCTTTATATGCGAGAAGTCTTTTATAACAGGGTTATTTATCACCAAAAAATTATCATCCCAGATAAATATGCCCTTAATAATTGAATTATAATAAACAATAAATCCTGCGATAGCTATTATTATCACTACTATATAATGAGGCGTAATCTTTGTATTAATTTCTTTTTTAATTTTTCTATTCATATTATTTTTAAACTCTCTGGGCATATATTTTTCTTTTTAAAGTTAATTCCCTGGCATTTATCTTAAAAGATGGCTGAAGCCTGTATATTTTTTCATAGCTCATTCTTTTATTGCGTAGAATTTTATATCTTTTTTTTAATAGCTTTATTATATTCCACAACAGAGAACCATAAATCTTGAATAAAATAAAAAATATTTTAAATCCATGCTGTTTTGTCTTACAAAAATCTTTAGCCTGGCCTAATTTTCTAATATAACCGTATACATAACACATATATCTAATAAATGTATAATAAACTGACAGCATTAAGCCTGCAAAAGAATAACATTTAATTACCGTGAATAACCTATTCCGCTCGCATAAATAAATCTTTAGCAAGGGGTCATTACCAAACGTTCCAGAATTATAATGATAAACTCTCGCTCGCGGTACATAAATGCATTTATAACCTAACATATGTATTCTAAGGCCTAAATCACCATCTTCACAATATGCGAAATAATCATCATCAAAAAATCCAGCATTTATAATAGCGTCTTTTCTGTATAAAGCGGCGCAGGCTGTCGGCAATAAAACCTCTTCTTCTTTATTATAATTATAAACATCTTCTTCTAAATACCCTCTACAAACAGGTAAGCCATCAGGATATATCAACATGCCCGTTGAATCTATTAAATTTCTGTTGTTAAACAATAAAATCTTAGAAGCGCACATCCCTATATTAGGATCTCTTCTTATAACATTAACTAAATTCTCTATCCAACATGGATCAGCTTCTGTATCATTATTTATGGTAGCTATATATTCACCTCTTGACACTTTAATCCCTATATTATTAGCCTTAGCAAACCCATAATTCTTATCATTTCTAATTAATATGATCTCAGGAAACTGTTTTATGATAAACTCGGCAGAACCGTCTGTTGAGTTATTATCTATAACTATTACCTCTATATTTTTATACGTCTGTGTAACAATTGAAGTTAAACATCGTTCCAAATATCTTCTACCATTCCAATTTGTAACTATAACCGAGACCATTGAATCATTCATGCTAATTCCCTTAGGAAATGGGGCCCACCAGTGCTAAAGCCCGGGGTTCCTTGGGTGGAATACTGAGCAGCCATTGTCTATCCGCACCTAAAGGGTGCGTTTTTGGCCGCGACTGAAATAAACTCATTGTGAATAAACAAATAGCCAAGAATCCTTGGGAAAGGAAACGAATATTCTTTTAAAATCTCGCATTTCAATTCTTTTATTATGTATCTTAATTTAGCGAAATTCATAAATTCAACATGGGTTGGGTCTTTTTTGTAACCAGCTTCTTGAGGGGTAATTATTATAAATTTACCCCCTTGCTTCAAAAGATACTCATATCTTTTAAGTAACTTTACAGCTTCATTTTGTCTCATATGTTCGACCACATGAGATATTAAAATAGTATCAAACCGTCCAACTGTATTAAAAAATGATTTTTGAAATTCATCTGGCATAAATGCTTCATATCCCAATTTTTGCACAAACTGGACCGAATGAAAATTATGGTCAATTCCAACACCATTACCTTTTAAATTGATCAAATTCCTTCCTATTCCACAACCAATATCAAGAACAAAACCAGGATTCAACCGATGAAGATTCCAACGGCAAAGTAACTGAACATCTAAAAGACTTTTCCACCAAACTTTTTGTTCCTTAATCAAATATCTCGTATAACTTGGATCCTGAGTAAATTGAGTAGTCATCATATATGCGGATTTCTATGGGTTTCTTTTTTATTTTATTGTAAAAATATTCTTCCTGCATTTCATACCTTTGTTTTAACTTCATAACCTCATTCCTGCGAAGTCCTACCTGCGAGCTTAAAAGTGGAGCCCCACGGGCAAAGCCCGCGGCACCTCTTTATCCCGCCTATGAGGCGGAATCCTGAGCAAAGGCCCGCGGCTGAAAGCCGCGGCCTGCGCCGAAGGGTCAAAGGACAAAGCAGAATGGTGCGCGGGACAGGATTTGAACCTGCAAAGGATTGCTCCCAACAGCCCCTCAAACTGTCGTGTCTGCCAGTTCCACCACCCGCGCATAACCACAGCAGATTACACAGATTAAATCATCAACCACTAGATTAAATGAACCTGTCCCTATTTTTCCTTATTTTTCCTATTGTATACTGCTTTTTAAAGGGTATTTTTCTGGATTTTCAAGGTTGTCTATTTCCAAATCAATATCTAAGTCAGGCCAGTGGAGATGAAAACCATGCAATAATTTTACATTCTGAATAGACTTTATAGACTGAACCTTAAAATAAGGGTGATCTTGATAATTTAAAAAATACTCTTTCCCCTTCACAAATATCCATATACCAAATGGGGTAAGATTCTCAACGCTTACCAAAGTGTCTTTTCCATTCTTTAATAATTTCATCTTTATGTTTCTCCACAATCTTCTGTATTTCGTTTAATTTCCTTGAATTAAGCTTATAATATGTTGAAAGCGAGACAATAGGTTCTATCCAAAATTTAGCTTCCCCCTCTTCGCATTCTACGTGGACATGTTTGCGTTCTTCTTCATTTGAGAGAAAATAAAACCTATATCCCTTTAAACGAAACACCGTCGGACTCATATTTTTTCACCTAGCGTAAATTATACCATATATATTGAATAAAACAAAAATAATTTTTTTAAAAACAGAAGCATGTTTTTATCTATATTACAGCCTGGATAGACATATGTGGATGTAGTTTATTATTTTGAAGCTCGTTTAGAACGCTTGCGGATTAGTGGGTCTAAAATCTTTTTTCTTAGCCTGAGACTTTTAGGGGTTACTTCCAGAAGCTCGTCTGGGCCAAGATATTCTATGGAAAGCTCCAGAGTCATCTCTCTTGGAGGAGTAAGCATAATAGCGTCGTCAGATCCAGCGGCTCTCATATTAGTAAGTTTTTTTGTTTTACACGGGCTCATATCAAGGTCTTCTGGCCTGGAATTCTGGCCGATAATCATACCTTCATAAACTCCTGCGTTCGGGCCTATAAATAGTTCGCCGCGCTCCTGTGCATTGTTTAGTGCATATGACGTGGAAATACCTGTTTCAGAAGACACTAGCGAGCCATGTGCATTTACAAAAGACAGGTTTTCATCCGCAGGTTCATATTCATCAAATGCATGATTTATTATGGCAGTTCCACGCGTCTTTGTCATAAACATGGCTTTTAAACCTATAACAGCTCTTGTTGAAATTTCATATTCAAAATAAACCCCTCCCTTTGGGCCCTGGAACATATTTTTAAGACGCGCCTTACGCCTGCCTGCCTCTTCTATTACCACGCCCTGATATTCCGAAGGGACTTCAATGGTTAAAAATTCAAATGGCTCCATTGTCACGCCGTCTTTTTCAATAAAGATTGCTTCCGGCTGGGAGACCTGAAGCTCATAACCTTCGCGCCGCATGGTTTCTATTAAAATTGCCAGATGTAATTCTCCCCTGCCAGACACTAAAAAAGTATCAGGACTATCTGTTTCTTCTACACGCAAAGATACGTTTGTCTCAAGTTCCTTAAAAAGTCTTTCCCTGAGCGCCCTGGAAGTAACATATTTACCTTCTCTTCCCGCAAAAGGGCTTTTATTTACGCCAAACATCATACGAACCGTAGGTTTCTCTATTTCAGGAGGACTTAAAGGCGACGGATTATCAGCATCGGTTATAGTATCCCCTATGCCTATTTCATCAAAGCCCGCTACAGCAACTATTTCTCCTGATTCAGCATTTTCGCGTTCAACTTGTTTAAGCCCTTCATAACTTAAAATAGCTGTGACTTTGGAAAGCTTCTGGCTTTTATCCCTTCGGGCTAGAATAACATTCATGCCCTTCGCTATAGAGCCTGCTGTAATCTTTCCTATGCCCATCTTGCCTTTATAAAAATCCGAAAGAAGCGCTAATACTAAAATCTGCAAAGGCGCGTCAGGATTTACCGCAGGCTGAGGCACTGTTTCAATAATAGTGTCCAGTAGAGGAAATATATTATCCGAAGGCTTGCTCAGATCCAGCGTTGCAAAACCCTTTAATGCAGAAGCGTAAACAATAGGAAAATTCAGTTGTTCTTCTGTCGCATCAAGTTCGCAAAAAAGATCAAATGTGCGGTTTATCGCATGGTCTATCCTGGCATCAGCCATATCTATTTTATTTATTACAACTATCGCTTTATGGCCCAGCTCCAGCGCTTTTCTGAGTACAAATCTGGTCTGCGGCATAGGCCCGTCCTTGGCATCCACGAGAAGCAGAACCCCGTCAACCATTCTTAAAGTCCTTTCTACTTCTCCGCCAAAATCAGCGTGTCCTGGCGTATCAACTATATTAATTTTTGTATCTTTATAAATAACGCTCGCGTTCTTGGCCTTTATAGTGATGCCGCGTTCCCTCTCCAGATCCATGGAGTCCATAATACACTCCCCCATCTCTTCGATATTCCGCTCTGCCATAGTCTGACGCAATATGCTGTCCACAAGCGTGGTTTTCCCATGGTCAACGTGCGCAATAATAGCTATATTTCTGATATTTGTATGGTTTGCCATAAAGCCATCTGGTTAAAGCCTGTGTTACCCTGCTTCGCTCTTAAGATATGTTCTCAAGAATACACGGTGAGCTTCGCAGGGTTATCCGCCGAAGCTCATCACGCAAGCTTACTAATATACCTTAAGAGCGAAGGCGGATAAATTTTCTCTGGTTATTTAAACATATAGGATAGAACTATACATCCAAAAACTATATCAAGAATGGTATATGATACTACTTTGATAAAAGATAAGCAAGAAAAAAATTATATTTACTCTTTTAGAATCTCTAATTGAGACATGTCGTGAAGAATTATTTCAGGATGACCTTTATATTCCTTTATTATTCCATAAACTTTGACAATTTTACCTTTAAAATATGAGTTTGGAGAGCGCAACATGTCTTTAGAAGACTGCGGAATATTGTTTTTATATATCACTGCCTTAAAATTATTCTTAAATTTTAATATTAACATTTTCTCTGTTAAGTACGTATCTGTAACTTGAGCTTCTATTATCCGCACCTTGCCTATGTTTACTTTTGCCTGAGCAGTGGAAATCCTGGAATTTTCAAAATCCAGATCAGCCCACAGGCCTTTTTTATTTCCCCTTGCTTCTCTTTCTGCCTCTAAAAATTTTTGAGCATATTTTACATTCGGAGGATACGTATATATCATCGCATATCCCTCTTTAACCATTTCGAGATTTATCATTTTATCGCCTGCGTATACATAAGCAAGAAGGCGTTTGTATTTATCTTTTTTCTGAACATCAAATTCCAACCTAACCGATTTTCCTTCTACAAAATTTTTATTAAATGCTTTGGCATCTTCTGCATAAGGCCTAGGGTTATAAATCCAGTCGGAGCCCTTCCTTTCCCTAATCTCAGGTGTATCAATACCTATATACCTGACTCTTTCCCCATTAGAAAGTTCTATAGTATCACCGTCAACAACCCTGCTTACAGTGTAGTGAAGCTCCACGGCTTTACAGCCGTGGCATCTTTTATTGCAGGATTCGCTCGAGCGAATCCCAAGCCAGCCCCATTCATCCCCGCCTTCACCCCTCGACTGCGTTCGGGACAGGCAGGCGGGACTTTCTGACGAGGGGTAATTATGCGATCCGCTATTATTAAATTGTGTTGTTAAATTTATGTGCCTGGAAAAATTTATAATTAAAGAAGTAATGAGAAGGGCTGCAAGAAATACGGCGTATTTTATTTGGCGTCTCATTTTATTATTCTAAGGCAAGAGGGTTATAATTATATTTTGCGAATATGGCATAAACTGTGCCTGCTGTTGAGCCTGTCCTTGTCCCACGGGCAACCCTCCATCCATGACCAGTGTCTACATCATCTTGCGTTGCATAAGGAAGGCAGCCCTGGCCCTGGCCTACTTTGGAAGGGCTGGATATAACCATCTTTTCTATCTCGGAAAGATAAAAATCTGCTTTTTTATTATAATATTTAGATTTATTAAAATCACCATTTTCCTTGTAATAATCAGCCATGATTTTGAATGACACTATCATCTGGCTTGTCCATTCAGTAGACACTATCCCGCCTCTTGCCGTGTGTTCGTATTTTCCAAAGTCAAACCCAGTGACTTTGACTTTTTCCCCATCCTGCCTTATATAATCTGTAGTAACCATACAGTTTGCCTCTGCGAAATCCATAATTTGATCAGGATCCATGTCAGATTCTTTTAAAATCTCCGGCCCTATTGCTGCAATAGCCCACGCAAATGTATCTGTAGCAATAGTCGCATCGCCTTTACCCCTATTCAGCCTGCATTCCAGCCTGTTAAAAGAATTTTTCTTAAGCCAGTTTAAAGTCCTTTTCTGCGCTTTCAAGTATCTGTCATCTTCTGTTATCTTATAAAGCATACCAAATAAAGCATAAGCATCAAGGTTGTGCTCTGTACTATACCATTCAAATTCAGGGCCGCCTCTTATGCCAAAATCTTTATCCTCCTCCTGTAACACAATAAGCCATTTAGCAATATCCTCTGCGACTGGAAGATATTCCTCATCTTTAAATTTTTGAGCATACTGGACTATTGCTATCCCTAGCCATACATTAGGCCCGCTGTGAACATTGTATTCTACTATCTTTCCTGTATGAGAATCATAGGCATTACTAAAAGCGCCTTCTGATTTTTCAGCTCTATTTTTATAGAAATCCAAGACCCATTTTGCATTCTCCTTATCCCCAACTAAAGTAAAACATTGGCTTGAAAGAGATTGATCATAAGTAAAAGCCCATTCTTCTAAATTTTTATCACCTTCATAACTCATCACCAGGCCTGTACGACGATTCTGATGGTTCTTGATCCATTGATACATGCCCGATATGTTTTTTTCTTCGATTGTGTTAAAAGAAGAGAGAAGATTTTTTAAATTATCCTCAGTTGAAATTTTTTGATTTGAAAGCCTTGAAACTTTATTTTTTAAATACACATTCTCTTCGCCTAGATCCAGCATCTTCCTGTTAAACTTAGCTCTCTGATAGAGCACATGTTTCATAACCATTTTCGTCTTCTCTTTATCATTTTCTAAATACATTATAAGGCTATCTTTTGTTTTAACATCAGCTGCGACTTTTTCCAGGTCTTTAATCTGGGTCTTATATTTCTCAATCTTGTCCTCATTTAATACAATCTTGCACCCTATCGCCTCATGTTCCTTGTCAAGTTCCAGGATCTTTTGTTCAAGTTCTGATTTTTTAGTGGAGAGCTGGTTCAATTCCTCTACCAATTTTATATTTTCAGCCTTTGATTTAAAACCAGTGAAATAAAAATAGGTAAGACCGGAAACAAGAAAGAAAAATAAAACTGCTATAATAACCGGGGTTAAAATTACTCTTCTGGCGTGGAAATAGATCCTATTGCTATCCACTGGATCTATCTGTGAAAATGAAAGGCCTATTAGATATTTATTTGGGTAACCTGACTTTACTTTTTCGTGCCATGCGATCTTTGCTATTGCCTTGGTCTCAGGCATAGACAAAGGGATGTGCAGCCTGATGTCTAACTTAGCCCTGCCCTCTCTTATAACCTGCTCAAGGCCTTCTTCTAAATTATTAACTTCTAAGCAAATACCGCCTTTACTGACATCTCTTGTAAAACCCTGTTTAATATCACTTATAGAACCAGATGTTTCAGAATCTATAAATTGAAACTCTACAGGAAATACTGCATTAAGTCTTATATATTTCCTTTGTTCAACATTTTCAGGGTCCCTATTTTTCAGAGATAATTCATCAGTTCCCATTTAATAAGATATTAGCAGTAATAGGCCATGGAATCAAGCAAAATAGCTAATTAGGCTTACTTTAAGGTGAGATAAAATATAGCTACTCTATACTGTTAGACACATTATCCAAAACTTGTTCATCTACAAATATATGGGCCTTAGTTCGTATAGCTATTGCAATACTATCGCTTGGCCTGGCGTCTATTTCCAATGTACGACTGTCCGCTGACACGATAAGCTTTGCAAAAAATGTGTTATTTTCTAATTTATTGATTATTATTTTATCTATCTTTGCGCCTAACTGGGTTATCGTGTTACAAAATAAATCATGCGTCATGGGCCTTGGGGGATGAACCCCGCTTATTTTCATTTTAATAGCAGTAACTTCCATTATGCCTATTACAATAGGCAGTATGCGAGAGCCCTCTTTTTCCTTGAGCACAATAACCTGCTCGCCTCTATTTTCATCTATCCTTATTTTATTTAATTCCATTTCTACGATAGCCATAGTAAGAAAAATATTATCACATGGATCGCTGCTTGTCAAGAGGCAGGGAACGGTTTAAAACCGTTCCCTGCTTATAAACGCATGGGCAAAGTTATCTAAAGATACCTTCACAGAAGGGCTCAGGCCTTCGCCTAATTTATTCGACTGGGGCTTTATGCCTATTATGTAAATATCCGCCTTAGTGGATTCTTTCAGATATTCTATTAATAATTTTAGGGAAACGTCATGCGTTGAAATCTTCCCTGATCCAAGGTCTTCCCCTGAAAAAATCTTCACATCCCCAGGTTCTCCTTCAAAATAAATCGCATCCACCATAATAATAGTATCTGGTTTTAATCTGGTTATAACTCCTGTCCAGTTCTCAGGTGCAGCGCCTGCGTCTATAACCTCATATAGTACCTTGCCTCTTATCATGCTGGCAAGATGCGGGCCTAGCCCATCATCCCCGCGTTCAATATTCCCAATGCAAAGTATAACAATCTTGCCTATTAATATATCTTTTAAATTTATCATAAACTCAGGAAAAGCTATGCTGTAAGTGTCACTTCTCTGCGGCATTTTGGACAGAGTATTTTAACTCTATCCTGGCGGGTTAATTGAAGGGTCGGAGAATTTTCCGACCTTTCATCCTGAGGAGCGGAGCGACGAAAGATCTCATATGCCAATTTCAGTTCCTTTAAGGCAGATAAATACGAAGTAGGGCTTGAATACGCTAAAGGACCGAGTTTTTTCGCAACCCAGGCCAGATGATCTTTTGCTCCGACCGTGCAGCCGCAGCCTTCGCATAACACTAATTCCTTTTCAACGGCTTCTATTGCCTGGCTCCTGTCAAATATGGCCAGGTCAAATTTATTAGAAAGCTTTATACCTTCCTGTGTAATACACGCTGCCTGACATTGTCCGCAGAATATACAGGAATCATAGCGAAGCTCCAGCCTTCTTAAAGGAGGTTCTGCGTCAGGTATATCCTTCACTTCTATGCAACCTGTAGGGCAAACCTCTGCGCATGCCTTACATCCTACACATCCATCTTTAAAATATTCCGGCTTCCCTCTGAAACGCTTCTCAGGAACATGCGGCTCGTAAGGAAACTTAGTAGTATAAGGTCCTTTTATCAGTGCTAGAATTGCTTCTTTTAATTCTCTTAACTTTGGATATCGCATCAGTTACCATCCTGTTCATATTTATCTACTACACTTTTAGGCCAGAGCTTAACGCCTGATTTATGCGCGCCTCTTGCAAGCGCGTGCGCAGCAACAGGCGAAGTAATAAGCAAAAATATCGCCACCAGAATTGCTTTTACCCCTGTAGTTCCTAACCCTTTTAATATAAACGTGCCTAAAAGGATACTGCATGTTCCCAGCGTAACGCATTTGGTTGTAGCCTGCAGCCTGTTATATACATCAGGAAGCCTGAGTAACCCAATGCACCCGAATATATCAAACCCTAGCCCGATAATAATAAATATTATACCTGCTGCATGCTGTAAGTTACTCATCAAATCCTCTCCCTTCTAAATACTTTGCCAGCGCAAGAGCGCCTATAAAACTCTGTAAGGCCCATGCAATTGCTATATCCAGATACCAGTCCCTTCCTGTAGGAATGCTAAGAATCGCGCAAAAGCCTACTATTAAAATCCCAAGCGTATCTATCGCCACTGCCCTGTCAGCCGGGGTAGGGCCAGCCATGACCCTGAAAAGACACATGGCAAAACAAAGCATTAGAATGAAAAAACAATGCGCCAAGAAACTAGACTGCCAGCTCAATAAAGACGGTATCGGATATAGCATTATAAACAATAAGCTTACTGCCAGAACGCCGAAACCTATTAACCATCGTAATTTTTTTTTCATAATCACTCGAATATATTTTTCAGAATTTTTTCAAAGTTAGTCACAATCAATTCCGTCGCCTTGTCTGTATCCTGAGTTTTTACATCAATCCAGTGAATATAAAGTATGCCATTTTCAGCGTCAATGTCCACGCAAAGCGTCCCTGGAGTCAGAGTGATCGAATTTGCCAGAAATGTTAGGCCTGTGTCGGATTTTAAAGTAGTTTTTACCTTCACAATGCCTGGATTAATCGGCAGTTTCGGATTTAAAACCCTTAACGCAACATCTATATTGGCCTTCAAGCATTCCCATAAAAATACAGGTACATAATAACAAAACCATATATACCTGGTTATATGGCCGAAATGATGAGGCCTGCGGCTGAACCCCGCTCCTGTGCGCAGGGGCGGGATAAACAAATCCCCTGTAATAAACGCTACAAAAGCCGCGACCATCAAGCCTACTACTAAATGCTGGAAATCCAAAAGCCATGTCAGAAGCGACCATACTATAAAACCTATAATAAACAAAACTAATTTGCTTTTCATCCTTCGACGCACTCCTTATCCTATTCGTCGCTTGTGGTTCGACTCCACTCACCATTCCCTCAAACAATCCCGAGCGACCCCTTCGACAAGTGGTTCAACAGGGGCTCACCACCACCTTGAACCATCCTGAGCAACGTCGAAGGGCTCAGGGTCGTCCTGAGCCTGTCGAAGGACGAAGCCGAACGGGTCATTATCTAGACGCTGCCTCCAGTACTACGCCAGCGTAACTCGTTCCTTTTAATACTACAGCTACTGCATCATCCAGAAAAAATCTCAAAGAGGGCATTAGCATAAGGCCCCCGAATATGCATATGACAGCGAGACATACCATAGAAAATAGCATAGCAAAAGGCACCTCTTTGACATTTTTTAATTTATCTTTTATATCGCCCAGGAAAACAAACTTCTGGACCTTCATAAATGACGCCAGGGTCAGGATACTTCCTATTACTGCGCAAACAGCATACCCAAAATAGCCTTTCTGCAGGCAGGCTATAATAATTATGGCCTTGCTGAAAAAACCATTGAAAGGCGGTATGCCTGCAATAGACATCGAGGCGATCAGATTGGTCTTCGCGGTAACCGGCATCAGTTTTCCAAGGCCTCCTGTTTCCTTTAAATCCCTTGTGCCCGCGGCATAATCCACTGCGCCTGAATTTAAAAAAAGTAATGACTTGAAAATAGAATGGTTAAATAAATGAAATAACCCCCCAAACACTCCGAGAGGAGTTCCCAGGCCGATGCCTAAAACCACATAACCTATCTGGCTTATAGAATGATACGCTAATAATCTTTTCAGATCCCACTGCGACAAAGCAAGCACAACTGCCACTAGCATTGAAAGAACGCCTAAAAACATCAATATCGTAAGATAGCCGTGCGTAGAGCCTATTATATTAAAGAAAATTCTTATCAGGGAGTACACGCCCAGTGTTTTTATTAAAATCCCTGAAAGCATGGCTGAAATTGAGGCAGGGGCAGATGGATGCGCGTCAGGAAGCCACGCGTGAAATGGCACAAGCGCGGATTTCAATCCAAACCCCATTAAAAACAATACCCCGACAAAAGGTATAACCCACGCGTTCTGCTTATAAGCTAAAATCCTAGCCATATCCGCCATATTTAAAGTGGATGTAAAGCTGTATAAAAAAGCAATCCCTATAAAAATAAAAGCTGAAGCCACAGAGCCCATAATAGCATATTTAAAAGACGCCTCCAGCTCTTCAGCCTCTGTACCAAACGCCACTAGGGCATAACTGGCAATAGAAGCAATCTCCAGGAATACATAAAGATTAAATAAATCGCCTGTTATGATCACCCCGTTCATACCGCAAACCATCAAAGAAAACAACGTGAAAAATTTCGGCTTATCCGTATATTGATTCATGTAGGACAATGAATACACTGCTACAAAAAACGCGATAAGATTTACGGTCACAAGCATGAAACTGGACAAACCGTCCATTACCATGCAAATGCCGAATGGAGGCATCCACCCTCCTATCTTGTAAACCAGGATCTTTCCAGGCACAGAGTTAAGTAAAAATCTCGCGTAGAGAGAAAATCCCAGAAGCGCAAAGCTTGTAATAAAGATTATAACCTCGCTGGAGCGCCTGATAAACCTGCCAACTAGAGATGTAAGAAACGCGGCAGCCAGCGGAATAATAACAAATAAAGGTATAATATTCAGGGTTTTCATTTATCCTTTCAACTTCTTTATCTTGGTGATATCGAAAGTACCGTATTTCTCATAAATTCTAAGGGCTATAGAAATAACTAGCGCTGTAACAGCAAGGCCGATAACAATAGACGTCAGCACCAGGGCCTGGGGAAGCGGATCTACCATATTAAGTATATCCTGGTCCTTCGCATCTATAGGCGCCCTTCCATGAAAACGATAACCAAGAAGCACAAAGAATAGATTCATGGCATATTCCATTATACCGAGCCCGACTATCATCTTTACGATGTTTCGCTTGCGCAATACGCCGTAAAGCCCGACACAGAATAACATAAGACACAGAAAATAAAGCGTCATAGTTCCTTTTTAGATGATTTTTCCAATATTACAAGCGCCAGAAAAATGGCAAACAATCCTACGCCCACTTTTATGCCTATGGCTATATTGCTTAAAGGTATAGTTCCCGCGCTGAAAAGATTAAAAGGGCTTCCCTTACTAATGACATTCAAGAAGAACGATCCTCCAAGAAAACCTAACAGCGCTATAAATAAGAACATCATTGCGCCTATGGATTCCAGATTAGACGCCATGTTCTTGGAAATCCTGGCTGCTGCAACATCCTTTCCAAAAGCAAGCATAAGATGCACAAACGACAGCGCCACAATTACGCCTCCTGCAAATCCGCCTCCAGGCGAAACATGACCGTGCAAAATAATATAAATGCCGAAAAGCAGTATCAGACCTACTGTCAGCCGCGTAATCGTCTTTACTATCAATGTCATGCCTGTTTTTGGATTATCTATCATTCTCTTTTCTTTCTTCCTGGCCTGCGCAGTATTGCCATTATGCCTATTACAGCGGTAAACAAGACCGTTGCTTCGCCCAATGTATCGTATGCCCTGAAATCCAGTATTACAGCTGTTACTATATTTACTGCACCTGTTTTAGACACGCCTTCCTGTAGGTATTTTTTTACAACAGCCATTAATGGCTCGCCGAAACATGGTAATTCTTTTAAAGCCAGCCAGCTAAAGAAAAGAAATACCGCAATAAAACCAAGCGTGGAAAATGTATTAAAAACCCATCTACCTTCAATCACGAGCGGCAGGTCTTTATTAATTGTCGCTCTGATCAAAATAATTAAACACAATATTTCTACCACCAGCTGTGTTATAGCCAGATCCGGCGCCTTAAGAACCAGGAAAGCCAGACACAGGGCAAAACCAACAGCCCCCACAGCGATTACGCTTGAAAGAAGATCTTTCACCTCGATCGCCACTATTGCAGCAAAAATCATGAATATTAGAAGTATGTGTAATTCCATTATACCCTTTTGTAGGGGAGGGTTTCAAACCCTCCCCTACTTTAAGAAGAATAAAAATAATCCCATCATACCCAAAAGCGTCCACACCAGATACGTCGGCAACACGCCATTATGTAGATACTGGAAAAATCCGCCTATCCCGAAAACTAAGGCCTTTCCCTGTTCGTATATATCGAAAAATCCAGCTTCTGCTTTTTTATAAATAACCCCCAGCAAGCCATATTCTTTTATTGTATTATAAAACTCTGTGCCGGAAAGCCTCATATCTTTTTCAACCGGCTCTCCTCCTATATAAGAATCGCTTATCCTGACGGATTTAAAATTTCCCAATAAATATACAACAAGCCCTACTACTAGTCCTGCAAACAAGAACAAAGTTGCTTTTAATGCCTGCCACTTTCCTATAAATTCAAAACCAGAACCTATTGCAGGCCCTATAAAAAACTTCAAAGGTATCTGGTATGCGAATACTCCAAACACTACGCATAGAATTGCCAGCGTAATAACCGGCACCCACATATGCCATGAAACCTCATCTCTCTTGCTGTGTTCTTTGCACTCCCTGTCCCGAGTAAAGTCGAGGGATGCCCTCTGCCCTAAAAACATAGCGTGAATCAGCTTTATAAACGACGCCAGGGTTAGTCCGCTTCCAAACATTGCTGCCACAAGGCAAAATACCCACAATACGCCGCCTGACTTGCCTTTCTCTATCAACCCCTGATAGATCATCCATTTTGAGAAGAATCCGTTAAAAGGAGGAACTCCTGATATTGCGCATGATGCAATAAGTGTTGTAAAGAACGTTATTGGCATTACCTTGCTAAGCCCGCCCATGTTATTCAGTTCAGATGTCTTTGTTTTATATTCTACATTCCCGGCTGAAAGAAACAAGCAACATTTGTATATAGCATTATTCAGCATATGAAAAAGCCCGCCTGCTATGCCTATGGGGTTTCCTGTCCCGATCCCAAGCACCATATAACCTACCTGGCTTACTGCATGATAACCAAGAAGTTTCTTGAAATCGTGCTGCACAAGCGCCATCATCACTGCCGCTATTATTGTAATCGAGCCTATTACCATAAGAATAGCATATGTGAAGCTATTCAAAATAAATACATTCAGCGCCAATCTTGCAAGTAAATAAATGCCCAAAAGTTTATCCAGGCTGGCCGGTAAAAATGCCGTCACGCTGATGGGTGCTTCCTGCGCGGTTTCAGGTATCCATGTATGAAAAGGCATGGCCCCTGCTTTTGTAAACGCGCCGGCTGCTACAAGTAAAAAAGACCAGAGTGCCATGGGAGCATTTATGTCGATTCTCATATCGTTCAAATTCAAAGATTTTGTCATAAGCCACATTATACCGAAACCGAGTATCATGAGGCTATCCGAACCTCCGATTATAATAAATGTTTTCTTGCTTATCGCAGCTGCCCTGGGCCCTGATATATTTATAAGCGCATAAAGAGTAAAACCAAGGAATCCCCATGAGATTAAAAGAAGGGCTATATTATTTGAAACCGCGGCGAGCATTGATGTCCCGATCGTCCATAATATATAGGTATAATAGGAAGATATATTTTTATAAGACGCCATGGACCGTATTGAATACAGCGTTACCAGAACCCCGAAAAACCCTATTGCAGGAACTATAAACCTGGATAGATTGTCTACGTATAAATATCCTGTATTAAGAGGCGCGGCAAAAAATATTTTTATTCCTGCAATAACTAAATATATGGAGGTAATCAGGCTGAAAAACTCCACCACTTTCCTGAACCTGTTAGGTATAAACAGGATAAATAACCCTGCAATTGCTGAAACTAATATTGGTTCTAAGAATATTTTTATCATCTTCCCAGCTTATTTTTAATTTTTTCTGTTTTTTCTTGAGAGAGCCTTATAAGATCCTGGCCATCCATCATTTTCTTGCCTGTCTTATAATCCACCACAGCCATTCTTTCTGTACAGCAATAGCATGGGTCAACTGCCGCAAGTATTATGGTGGCGTCTGATATCGTCTCTCCTATTACAGCTTTTTTATTTGAAGCAACGTTCATAAAACTTGGCGCCCTTATTTTATGCCTTGCAGGACTGTTGCCGCCGTCTGCCATTATATAATGCACTACCTCTCCCCTAGGGGCTTCATGCCTTCCAATGCCTTCTCCTGGAGGAATATCTTTTATGCCGGAATCTATCGGGCCTTTTGGCATTTTATCAAGGCATTGGATTATTATATTTATAGACTGATATAATTCCAATATTCTTACAACAGCTTTACTGAATACATCCCCGCCTTCATGCGTGCACACCTGCCACTCCACCTTGTCATATGCAGCATAAGGATCGTCTCTCCTTATATCTATATTTACGCCTGACGCCCTTGCTGTAGGCCCCACTAAACCATAATCCCGGCAATCTTCTTTTGTCAACACTCCTACGCCTTCTGTCCTGGCTCTTATAACGGGATCGTCTATTATAGCGCCCTTAAACATGTCTAATTTAGGAATCAGATCTTTTAATGTCTTTTTTATCCATGGGAAATCTTCTTCAAAGATATCCCTTCTTACTCCGCCCGGCTTCATCATTGCATAATTCTGCCTGTTGCCTGAAATCCTTTCAAATATATCAAGAATAGGCTCCCTGTATCTCCAAGCCCACATCCACACTGTATTGTATCCTAGAAAATGTCCTGCCAGACCGAGCCACAATAAATGGCTATGTATCCTCTCCAATTCTCCTATTACAGTTCTTATATAAAGCGCTCTTTCCGGAGGTTTTTCCCCCAGAAGGTCGTCTATAGCATTCACATATGCAAATGGATGTGAAGTAGAACATATGCCGCATATCCTTTCTACCATAAAAGCCACCTGGTCAAAATTTTTTGACTCAGATATCTTTTCAACAAGCCTGTGGTTATACCCAAGTTCAATATCAATATCCACCACAGTCTCGCCGTCAACATACAGTTTAAAAAATTCAGGCTCATCCTGTAAAGGATGATATGGTCCTATTGGTATTACTTTGTGTGACATCGTTTATAAAACCTCATTTTGAAATTAAAACTCTAAACACTAAACTCTAAATCCTAAACAAATCCTAAATCACAAACTACAAACATAGTGTTTGGAATTTGTGGTTTGGAGTTTTGAGTTTGTTTAGAGTTTAGGGTTTCGGATTTAGGGTTTATCATTTTGTTATTTTAATTTTTATCCCTTCTTAGCGGATAATTTCCCTCAGGCCAGTCATCTTTTAATAGCAGGTGTTTCATATTTTTATGGCCTTTAAAATTTATCCCAAGCATTTCGTGCATTTCCATTTCTATCCATTCTGCACATTTAAATAGAGGAAGAAGCGAATCTATCTCAAGGTTTGGTTTTTCAAGAATTACTCTGAGCGATATAAAAAGCCCTATATCATCTACTGCAAAATGATAAAGAATCTCAATTGCCTTTCTTGTGTCAACTCCAGATGTGGTAGAAAATCTTGCTTTTTCTTCGTTAAAAAGATACTTCGCTATCTGCGGCAGTATATTTTTATTTATTGTGAAATAAACCCTGTTTTTGGATTTATCAACAAACTCCAGTAAATCTTTGCCTGAGCGAACTCTTATATTTTCTATTATTGCTTCTCTTTTCATTTTTTAGAGTTTACCTTTTCTATTAATTTTACGATGCCTGCTATCATTGCCTCTGGCTTTGGCGGACAGCCCGGCACATAGATATCCACTGGTAAAACTGAATCCACCGGATTTGGGCAGTTCGGCCCGTTTTTAAAAATGCCCTGGCCGCAGGCGCATACGCCTATCGCAATAACCACGCAAGGTTTCGGGGCCTGTTCATAAATTGCCTTTATACGCGGTATTGTCTTTAAATTTAAAGATCCCGTCACAAGTATCGCGTCCGCATGCCTGATGCTCCCCACTAATGTTATGCCGAATCTCTCCACGTCAAATCTGGGTGTCGGAAGATCAAGTATCTCTATGTCGCAGTTATTGCAGCTGCCTGTTGACATATGGTAAACCCATATGGATTTTGTTAAGGCCTTTAATTTAAGATTCATATTTTCACGCAATTAAAAACTCTAAACACTAAACTCTAAATCCTAAACAAATCTTAAACCACAAACTACAAACTCTAAGCATAGGGTTTGGCATTTGTAATTTGGAGTTTAGAGTTTGTTTAGAGTTTAGGGTTTCGGATTTAAAGTTTAACATTTATTTTCCTATTATCGCTAATAAAACCGCCAGAGTTGCAAGTAGCGTCATCTTACCCCAGAAAAATCTCACTGCCTGGTCAATCCTTACACGCGGATTTGTGTTTCTTATCAAAATCATCACAACTAAAAGTATTACATACTTCCACATGCTTAAAAAATTAAACCCCTGCCAGAATAGCGTTATCAAAAATAATGGCAAAATTACCATTAACATCGTCTTTGTAAGTTTAAAAATCGCTAAAAGCATGCCTGAATATTCTATATAGGTTCCTGCTATTATCTCTGTCTCTGCTTCGCTTGCGTCAAAAGGCACTAAGCCCAGTTTTGCCTGCATGCAGAATATCATAACAATAAATGCAATAATACCTGAAAAACTTGCGATAAATGGGCCGTTTGCCGCCTGATAATTTATAATCTCGTTTAATCTCAAAAGTCCGTGGCTTTTAATAATAGGTACAATTAAGGAAATAATAAACGGTAATTCATATGCCATTACCATTTTTATTTCTCTTGATGCGCCAAAAGATGCCAAAGGATTCCCGCTCGCGGAAGCGCCTAATATAACAGCTGTCGCAGGTAATGTCAAAAGATACACAATTACTATAATATCTCCTGAAAAACCCTTTGAAACAGGGTCTATATTCGGAAGCCACACAAACATGGACACAAGCATCGTAGCGCTCAGCCCTATCATAGGAGAAAGAAAAAATAATTCCTTTGATGCCAAGGCAGGAACCGTAATCTCTTTTATGCTGAGTTTAACTAGGTCCATTAGCGGCTGGTACCACGGTGGCCCAACCCTCCATTGAATACGCGCAGTAACCTTGCGGTCTATCCAGCTGGCTGCCAAGCCAAAAATCGCTGTGAATAGGAAACCTGGAAATATAAGGAAATTGCATAAATATTTAAGCATAAATTTTTAATCACCAATAATCAAATCTCAATAACCAAATAAATTCCAATCACCAATTACCAATAACCAAACCTTAGTGTTTGATTATTGATTATTGAGTATTGGTTATTATTTGGTGTTTGGAATTTGGACATTGGTTATTTAATTTTATGGGTGATACTTCTTCCAAGGCATAGCATGAACTGCCACATATTTGCCTATCAAATAAATATCGTCTTTCTCCGATTCTTCTACTTCTATAAATTTTATTGCGTCAGGCATTGAACACGACTTTACGCACACAGGCTCCTCTTTATCGCTCCTACCAACACATGCATCGCACTGAGATATTATATAAGGTATTGTATCTAGTGGTATTGTCCCAAACGGGCATGCCAAGCTGCAGGACTTACAAGAAATGCACCTCGCAGTATAGCGCTTTATTATCCCGTCTTCCTGTCTCGTAATAGCATCTTTAGGGCAGGCGTTCACACAAGGCGCCTCTAGGCAATGCCTGCAGATATATAAAAACTGCCCAATTTCCCGTAAACGCATTATGCCTGAATTCTTCGGATGATAATAATAGCTGCACTTCGCACTCACTTCTCCGCAGCTATTCAATTTTTCTAAATCTACAAATAATCTTTTCATCTTTTATATCGTTCCCACGGTAGGGGAGGATTTTAAACCATCCCCTACATTCGCATATTCCGTGATTTCAATCCCATATTTCATGAATATGACTTATCTTGTCGTATCTAAATACCGGGCCATCTTTACAAGCGTAAAAATTACCCAGTCTGCAATGCCCGCATTTCCCGATACCGCAGCTCATATTCTTTTCCATTGATAAATAAATCTGATCTGGCTTATAACCTACCTCCAGAAGCTTAAACGTTGCAAATTTCATCATTATCGGAGGCCCGCAAACAATTGACACGCTATTTTTAAGGTTAATATCTAACTTATTAAGAGTTGTGGTCACTAGCCCTACGTTTCCTTTCCAACTATCATCCTTTCTATCAACTGTTATCCTGAATTTAATCCTTTTTTTATCCAAACTCTGCCATTTATCTAAAACGCAATCTTTGTAAATTATGTCGGAGGACGTCCTGGAGCCGCAGCAGAATAAAACGCTTTTATATTTTTCTATATCATGAACTAGGGCTAAAAATAATGCTCGTAGCGGCGCAAGCCCTACTCCTCCGCCTACAAGCAGAATTTCCTTTCCTTCGAATTCAGAAAGGGGGTACTCATTTCCATAAGGCCCTCTCAACCCAACAATATCACCCTTCTTTAAACTATGGATCATTGAAGTAATCCTGCCTGCCTTCATTATAGTAATCTCTAATTTATCTTTTTCATACGGCGAAGACGAAGGCGTAAAAGGCGCTTCTCCTTTTCCGGGAATGCTCATCTCGACAAATTGCCCGGCCTTAAAATATAAAGGGGCCTCTGTCTTGAGCCTAAAAGTTTTTATAGTAGAGCTCTCTTCTATTACATCCAGCACTTCTGTCTTTATTGGCAAATATGGATTATCTATCATAATAATACACCATGCAGATTGCAAGGAACGGTTTGAAACCGTTCCCTATTACATAATCTTTATTATTAAGGTGCTGCAAAGCTACTAAGCACTTTACGTATATCGATCTTGCCAGGACACGCCTCTGTGCATCTTCCACAGCCCGTGCATCCAAATTTTCCTATTACATCAGGAAAAAAATTGAATTTTTTATCAAAACGATTTCTCATGCGCTGAGCCAGAAGTTTCCTGGGATTTGCGCCTCCTGCAACCCTTGCAAAAGACATTAGAAGACAAGAATCCCACATCCTTAATCTTTCAAAACCATTTTCATTTTTCTGGTCCATTAAAATAAAACAGTGGCATGCAGGGCATATCATATTGCATGCGCCGCATTCAACACATGTCTTTGAAACCTCTTCCCAAAGCAACGAATCAAATTTACTTTTAAATGCAGCCTGCATGGAATCTTTTGGAGGAATTTTGCTTTTCTTTACGTGTTCCAATAAGTCCTCTTTCAGCTTTTTTCTATTTGAATCTCTTTTTTCTATATAAGACTCTGCGCTTTGAAATAATTTAAAGTACTCTTTTATAATTTTTTCTCCTTTAGGAGATCCAGGCTCTGCCACATAACCGCCATCAAGTTCTGAAAGATTTATATCAAAACTTTCTGCAGGATAAGGCATTATGCCTATCGCTACGCAAAAACATGTCTCTCCGTAACATGTGCAATCGCTGGAAATTATAAGGCCTTCTTCTCTTTTTGATGCATATAAAGAATCACGGAACGGCTCCTGGCTATACACATAATCCATCACCTTGAAAGAAACAATATCGCAGGATTTCGCGCCCATAATAGCTATAGGTTTTTCTTTTTTATCAGAATCTTTTTTAGAAAAATATTCCGCTATCTTTGTCCTGGCGGGAAAATAAAAACTTTTTATAGGCTCCATGGCTCTTATTTCTCCTATAACAGAATCACTGAGGCCGTCTTCTCCTATTTTTCTGTAGAATCTTTTATTATCTGATTTTACAGGCGCAAAAATTTTATACGCTTTAGACAAAGATTTTACCAGCCTGTCAAGATTGGGTTTATTTATAAAATACATGTCCAAGATTGCCCTTTCAATTGAACTTAGACCTCCTCCACCTACGCGGTGGAGTAATTACTCCCCACCGCGTAGGTGGAGGAGGTAACTTTTAAATTCCATACAATAAATTACACTACTTTGTTAAAATATATTTTCGTTTACGATTATTTTCAAAATTGTTATTTATGTAAGTTTTGAATTTTCATAACTTATGTAAATACAATGCGTTGCGTAAAAATTCTACTTGACTTTCTG
>Ga0247842_10002540_pt1 | contig 26787 bp, 22 predicted proteins | sample LaCruzMarch2015__3_FD_192411 | JGI IMG/M metagenome (GOLD analysis project Ga0247842, IMG submission 192411) | Freshwater microbial communities from meromictic Lake La Cruz, Castile-La Mancha, Spain - LaCruzMarch2015_19m | ecosystem: Environmental > Aquatic > Freshwater > Lake | place: Spain...
TAAAAACTTTGCTGACAATAAAATAATCTATTTGGTCGCCGGCTTTGCCGGACAGCCCGAATCAGCCTTAAGCAAGATGATAATGGGAAAACACCGGGTAAAAATTAAGTCCGGCGATAAGGTAATTTTCTCATCTCCTGATTATATTCCCGGCACCACCGGCAATATCAACAATATGATCGATACTTTATCAAAATTGGGGGCAGAAGTTACCTATGGTGAAAAAGAAGAGCTGCATGTTTCCGGTCATGCCTACCAAAAGGAACATGCTTTATTGATTGATTTACTTAATCCGAAATATCTTTTACCCATCGGGGGAAACTACCGGCACATAAAAAGTTATCAAACTATGGCCAAAAAATTAGGATATACCGATAATCAACTAGTAAATCCCGACTTTGATTCTGCAGTTACCTTCAATGGCAACAATAGTTTCGACACCAACTATCACTTAGCTTTGCGAAAAGTTTTGATAGATGGACTTGGTATCGGCGATGTTGGCGTGACTGTTTTACGCGACCGAAAATTATTGGCCGAAGACGGTATGTTTACGATTGTTATGCTTATTAATCTTGCTTCCGGAGACATGATAAAAGAGCCGGTGATCTTGAGTCGGGGTTTTGTTTTTATGAAAGAAAATACGGATCTAATTAATTATCTCAAGCAGGAGGTAATTAATCACTTTAAACAAGTTACCAGTAAACCGGCCAATTTTGATTACATCCGCGAACAAATTCAGGCCCATATCGAACAGGTGATTTATGACAAAACCGGCCGCCAACCCATGGTTTTGCCGCTGGTTATTGAAGTATAATACCTCATGCTTTACTCAAAACTTTTTGGTAAAACCAGTAAAAACATTCCTGCTGACGCAGAAAGTATTAATGCCAAACTATTAACCCAGGGCGGATTTATTCAAAAGCAAATTTCCGGAGTTTATAATTATCTACCATTAGGTTACCGGGTTTTAACTAAAATCCAACAAATTGTCCGGGAAGAAATGGATGCCATTGGTGGTCAGGAAATTTTAATGCCGGTGTTGTCCTCGGAGGAAAGCTGGGTTACCACCGGCAGGCAAAACATGCCGGTTCTTTTTCACCTTACGGGCCAAGACGATGCCAAATACGTTCTTAACCCAACTCACGAAGAAGTCGTTACCCCATTAGTTCAAAAACATACTTTTTCCTATCGTGATTTACCTTTATTTGTTTATCAAATTCAAAATAAATTTCGAAACGAGCCAAGAGCAAAATCCGGCCTCTTACGTGGACGTGAATTTAGCATGAAAGATCTATATTCTTTTCACACCAGCGAGTCTGACCTGAATAAATATTACGAAATTGCAAAAGAAGCCTATTTCAAAATTTTTAAAAGACTGGGATTGGGAGAAATTACCGTTTTAACCTTTGCTACCGGCGGAGAGTTCAGTAAATATTCACACGAATTTCAAACTCTTGCCGAAAGCGGTGAAGATACTATTTATCTTTGTCAAAAATGTCGAATTGCTGTCAATAAAGAGATAATCGAAGAACAAAAAGTTTGCCCGGAATGCAAAAATGACAAATTAGAACCTGTAAAAGCCATTGAGGTAGGAAATATTTTCAAATTAAGAACAAAATTTTCTGAAGCCTTTAGTTTTTTCTACAAAGATGAATCCGGTCACGAGCAGCCGGTAGAAATGGGCTGTTACGGCATTGGCCCGTCAAGAATCATGGGAACAATGGTTGAAGTTTTTCATGACGACAAAGGTATTATCTGGCCCAAGTCAGTCGCTCCTTTTTCGGTCCACCTCATCGGCCTGGATCTTTTTGATGAAAACATAAAAACTCAAGCGGAAAAACTCTATAATCAACTCCAAAATCTAAAAGTCGATGTCTTATACGATGATAGGGAAGAAGTTTCCGCCGGTACCAAATTTGCCGATGCTGATTTAATCGGAATTCCTGTTCGTCTGGTCATCAGCAAGCGCAGCCTTGAAAAGGGCGGTATCGAAATAAAAAATCGAAACGAACCTACTTCGTCAATCATATCTTTTGACCAAGTAGCCAACAAAATACTTAATAGTTGATGTTAAATGCTATATACTGGTCTATATGGCAAAACGCGGTCGAAGAAAAAAGGGAGGGATTATTCCCTCACTTCACTTGAAACCATCAACAATTCAATCAATCTTTTTTATTTTCTTTTCCATTTTATGCGTCCTTTCAGTTTTTTCTTTTTTGCAAACCGGCACTATTCTCACTAAATATAACGAAAATTTATCCCAATACTTCGGTTTTGGTTCTTTCGCCGTCCCCTTTTTATTACTACTGATTTCTTTTCTCTTTGCTAAGATCAAAACTCCCCTGAAGGAACTGAATATCTTTTTGGGTTTTGTCATCATGTTTATTTCCATCATCAGTCTTTTTAAACAGGGTTTCGTCGGTAAATTTTTTCTTTTCCAAATCCAAACTCTTTTTGGTCTTGTTCCCGCTTACCTAATTTTTTCCTTTCTTTTTATTGCCGGTTTTGTTGTTCTTTTTGACACCAGTGTCGCTCAAATTATTAAATTTTTTGTTTGGATTTTGGCCGGATTGAAAAAATACACCATCGGCAATATTTCCAAATCGAGAGAAAAAAGTAAAAGAGATTCGAAAGAAACACTTTATATTCAATCAGAACCTCATTCTACAAAAGCAACAAAAGACAATAGTGATGCCAATGTTATCAATATCCCTCCGGTTTTAAAGACTGCCGCCTCCATGCCCGTTTTAACTTCTCCCAAAACAGCGAATTCTTCAGGAAATCCGATATGGGAAAAACCATCAATTTCTATTTTTGATGGTACTCCCGGTGCTAAAGCCGATAGAGGAGATGTTAGGAAAAATGCCGATACTATTGAAAAAACATTAGATTCCTTTGGTATCTCCGCCCGTGTAGCCGAAGTCAACGATAGTCCGTCAGTTACCCAATATGCTCTTGAAGTTGCTATGGGTACTAAATTGGCAAAAATTATTAATCTGTCAAACGATTTAGCTATGGCTCTGGCCGCTCCGGGAGGACAAATTCGTGTTGAGGCGCCGATTCCGGGTCGCTCTTTGGTCGGTATTGAAGTTCCCAATCGGTCTTTAGAGGTAGTTCCTATTCGCCGTATTTTGGAGTCGGATATTATGAAGCAGTCAAAAAGCAAAATCACTGTGCCTCTCGGACTTGATGTTGCCGGTAAACCAAAAATTGCTGATATTTCCAAGATGCCGCATGTCTTAATCGCCGGTCAAACCGGTTCCGGAAAATCGGTTTGTGTTAATTCCTGGATTTGTTCCCTTCTCTTCAGGGCTTCTCCCGACGAAGTTAAGATAATTATGGTCGACCCAAAACGGGTAGAACTTACTCCATACAATGGCATTCCTCATCTTATTGTTCCGGTTATTTCTGAACCGGAAAAAGTAGTCTCTGCCTTAAAATGGGCAGTTACCGAAATGGAACGGAGGTATAAACTTTTTACAGAAATGGGGGCAAAAAACATTGAAGGATATAACAACTTATCCGGGCTACAGTTAATTCCCTATATTATTATCTTTATCGATGAATTAGCGGAAATTATGATGTTTTCTCCGACTGAAGTTGAAGAAAATGTCTGTCGTCTTGCCCAAATGGCCAGGGCCGTCGGTATTCATTTAGTTTTAGCAACACAGAGGCCATCGGTTAATGTTATTACCGGACTTATAAAAGCGAATATCCCCACCAGGATGGCCTTTGCCGTTTCTTCAATGATGGATTCAAGAGTTATTCTTGATACTCCGGGAGCAGAGAAATTATTAGGTAGGGGCGATATGCTTTACATTCCGCCGGAATTAGCAAAACCGGTTAGAATTCAGGGATGTTTTGTTTCTGAAAAAGAAATTAATACTCTGATTAATTTTTGGAAATCTCAAAAAACTGCCGAATATAACAATGAAGTTATTAGCCAACCGGTCAACAGTCAAAATTCTGCCAGTAAAAATCTTGTTTCAGTCGATGGAGAAGATCGGGATACTATGTTTAATGAAGCCGTAAAGGTAATTACCGAAACCGGCATTGCTTCTTCATCGTTTTTACAAAGACGTCTTAAACTTGGTTATGCCAGAGCCGCCCGCGTTCTTGATCAATTGCAGACAGCAGGGATTGTCGGGCCGGGAAAAGGTGCTAAACCTAGAGACATTTTAGTTCCACACTCCACTCCTGTTGATGGTCAGGAGTAAGTAAAAATATGCATCGTGCTTCAATTATTCTGAAAAATGCCAGGTCGGATAAAGCTTTAAGTTTAGATGAAGTTTCTAAAAAATTAAAAATCCCTCAAAAATATCTCGAAGCAATCGAGAATGAAAACATTCTCTGTTTTCCGCAGGAGCCATATTGTTCGTTAATTATAAAAGACTATGGTGATTTTTTAGGCTTAAACGGACAGCAGATTGTAGGACTATTTCGCCGGGATTTTGCCCAAAAACGAAAAACTAAAATTATCAATAAAAGTTTTATAAGTTTTACTCCTCAATTCACTTTCAGTATTATTATTTCCCTTTTTATTATTCTATTTTCCTTCTATTTGATTTTTGAATATATAAAATTTAATCGTCCGCCTAAATTAAAAATTAATTGGCCAACAGGAGATGCTGTCTCCGAAGAAATATTAGAGATTAAAGGTCTTACTGATCCGGAATCCACTGTTAGAGTTAATCAGGATCTGGTTATCGTCGATCCGGAGGGGAATTTCACCAAAAAGATAAATCTTCAAACAAAAGAGACAAAGGTTTTAATCGAGTCAAAATCACCAAGCGGTAAAACAATTCAAGAAGAAAGAACTATCAATATGGTGAAGTGAATTCCTTTATAAATTAGTTTATACTGAAATCATGGATATCACACAAATAATTATCATCATTAGCATTGTCTCTGTTTCTGCTGTTATCGTTACTTGTGGAATTTGGATTATTTTTATTCTTAAGGAATTTAAAAACACCGTCATAAAGACCAATAGTATTCTCGATGACACAAAACTAATTACCTCATCTGTCGCCGAGCCGGTCACTACCATCTCCGAATTTCTTTCAGGGTTTAAAAGTGGATTAAATCTATTAAATTCTTTTTTTAAAAAGAAGGAGAAATCTGCAAAAAATGAGTCAATGTGACGACCGTGAATGTTGTCGGTCCAATTCAAGTGGTTTTTTCTTAGGCCTGATTATCGGGCTCATGGTCGGGGCAGTTATTGCTATTTTGATCTATCGTCACAACAAAGGCGAAGTCATCCAAACATTAAAGCGAAAAATTAATAAGTTTATCTCCGGCTTGGAAAATAAAAAGTTGACTAAAACAAAACTATCAAAAAAAACTCTTTCAAAAACTGTTAAGTCTCACCCTAAAACCTTTCAAGTCAAATAATTCTGTTTTGATATAATCTCCCTATGAACGCCCGGGACCTAAAAAATAAGTTTGTTACTTTCTTTATCAATAAAAACCATCGGGAAATACCTTCGGCACGCCTTGTTCCGGAAAATGACCCAACCACTCTTTTTATCTCTGCCGGTATTCAGCCCCTTGTCCCTTATTTTTTAGGTAAAAAACATCCCAGCGGTAGTCGTTTGGTTAATGTTCAAAAATGTGTCCGCACCGGTGATATCGAAGAAGTTGGCGACGCTGTTCACCATACTTTTTTTGAAATGTTAGGTAATTGGTCACTCGGCGATTATTTTAAAAATGAAATAGTTCCTTGGAGTTATGAATTTCTTACAAAAGCCTTAAACATTTCCGTTAACAAGTTAGCTGTAACCTGTTTTTTTGGTGATAATGATGCCCCTAAAGACGAAGAAACGGCCAAACTTTGGATGGATCAAGGAATTTCGCCTTCAAGAATCGCTTTTCTTCCTAAGGCCAACAATTGGTGGGGCCCTCCCGGTGTCACAGGCCCTTGTGGAACCGATACAGAAATGTTTTATTGGACAGGCAGTGATCCTGCCCCTGAAATTTTTAATCCAAAAGATAACCAATGGGTCGAGATCTGGAACGATGTTTTAATTCAATATTTTAAAAACGATCAGGGAAAATACGAAAAATTAGTTCAGAACAACATAGATACCGGCATGGGAGTTGAGAGAACGCTGGCTGTTTTAAACGGATATAGCGACAATTATCTGGCCGATATTTGGCAACCAATAATAAAACAAATCGAAAATAATTCCGGTAAAAAATATTCTGAAAATCTGATACCTATCCGCATCATTGCCGACCACATTCGTTCTGCTGTATTTATAATGTCGGACGGGGTTGAACCTTCCAACAAAGAAAGTGGTTATGTTTTACGGCGTCTGATTCGTCGTGCCATTCGTCAGGGGAAACTATTAGGTATCGAGAACAACTTTGTAGTTGAAATTGCCAAATCGGTCTTTGAAAACCAAGCAAATTTTGCCGGTATTTATCCGGAACTTGATCAAAATAAAGATAAGATTTTACAGAAACTTGAGGATGAAGAAACAAAATTCAGACGAACACTGGATAATGGTTTAAAAGAATTAAATAAAATCATTAATCAAAAAAAACAGATTACCTGTCAGGAAGCTTTTACCTTATATGAAAGCTTCGGTTTTCCCGTAGAGATGATTATTGAAGAATTAGCAAAGTACGGATTGGCAATTAATGTTTGTGACTTTGAAAAACTTAAAGAAGAACACCAAAACAAATCGAGGACTCTGTCAGCGGGAAAATTTAAAAGTGGTTTAGCCGATAATTCGAAAGTAATAACTCAATACCACACCGCCACCCACATGCTACATACGGCCCTCAGGCAGATTTTAGGTGACCATGTCCAGCAATGTGGCTCCAACATCACTTCGGAGCGTCTTCGTTTTGATTTTACTCATCCGGAAAAATTAACTGAAGATCAACTTCGACAGGTATCAACAATCGTTAATAAGAAGATTAATGAATCACTTCAAATAACCTGTCAGGTTATGCCTTTTTCCGAAGCCCAAAAAACAGGAGCGCTGGCATTTTTTGGATCAAAATATCCGGAAAATGTTTCTGTTTATACCGTCGGTGATTATACAAACTATTTTTCCAGAGAAGTTTGCACTGGTCCTCATGTTGGTAACACTTCTGAGCTTGGAAAATTTGAGATTATAAAAGAAGAATCGGCCGGATCAGGTAAACGAAGAATATATGCCGTCTTGAAAATATAGTATTCTTAAGCAATGAGCAATAGCTTTTGGCTTATTCTTATTGGCAATTCAACCGTTTCTGCCTCATTAGTTTCCGACGAAAACGGCAAATTTGATGTAGTTTCAATCGGTCCTAAAATTAAATGGGTTGTCGGGGATGATAATTCCATAGTTTCGGCGGTTGACCAGTCACTTTCTATTGCCGGTCAGTCGATTAATCTACCGGTTGATTCAGAGCCGGGAGATGTTTCTTTCATTATTCCCCCCGACTGGGTTGGTTCAGACGACAAAATTTTTACAGAACATAAAAAAATATTGAGCAATCTTATTAAAGGTCTTAACCTTAAGCCGATGGGTTATATTGCATATGATGAGGCTATTATTGAATATCCAACCTACAAAGATAACAGCTATATTCTTCTTCATTTGCACGATGAAGGATTTTTTTGCTCCCTCGTTTATTTTGGAAAAATAAAAAATAAAATTGTTAAAAAATATTCTGAAGTTTTTCATCCTGAATTTCTCGAAGTAACCTTAATTGAGTCAAAAATAGACTCTGCTATACCGCCACAAATTATTGTTTTTGGGAATGTTGATGATTCTACGGAAGATATCTTAAAAAACTATTCATGGCTTGGAAAAAAAAATATTGAAACTTTTCTTCACTCGCCTTCAATTCAGGTTTTAGGCGAAAAAGAATTAATCAATATTTTAGCTAGATTTATAACCCAACAACTTCATTCGAAACTTTCCGTCGCCGAGCCGGTAGAGGAGGTTATTCAAGAAGAAGTCAAGGAGGTCAACCCGGAAAAACTGGGTTTCAGTAATAATAATATTGAAAATATCACCCCTCTGCCAATCATTGAAGAAATCCATCCCAAAATAACTCCTCCTAAATTTAAATTAAAACTCAAATTTCCCAAAATTCACTTTAAATTTAAACCATTTTTATATATTTTTGCTTTGTCTCCGATTCTAATCTTAATTCCTATCATCTTTGCTCATACGGATATTGATCTTTTTATCAATCCATACGTTTTTTCCCAAAAAACAGACGTCATCCTTGACTGGTCTGTTGAAGAGATAAACATGAAAAAAAATATTATCCCTGTGATCAAAAAAACAATTCCGGTAACAATTTCTTCAAGCACTAAAACAACCGGCCAAAAAACCGTTGGTGAAAAAGCAAAGGGAGAAATTACCATTTACAACAAATCTGATAAAACCCAAAACATTTCTAAAGGAGCAACATTAATAGATAAATCTGGGAAAAAATTTGAAGTCACAAATTCTGTAAGCGTCAGTGCAGGTATTCCCAATTTGGATCAGGGAATTATTAATCTTGGCCAGACGAAAATAATTATCACTGCTCAAGATATAGGTCCGGAATATAATATCCCCACAGGGGACACGCTTTCTTTTAAAGATGTTTCTGAAAGTATTCTGGTGGCTAAAGTAAACGAATCATTTGTCGGTGGTAGTAGACGCAATATCAGTGCCGTAAGTACAGAAGACAAAAAAACCATCGAACAAAAAATACAGGAAAGTATCGCCCTCGCCGTTGATGAAAAGATAAAAACAGATTTAAGTGAGGATGGTAATATCATAAAAGAGTCTATTCAGAGCAAAACAAGTCGAATAGAATATAATCGAGAAATAGGAGAAGAGGCTGATGAGCTAACTGCCGATGTCAGCGCTTCTGTTTCCTTTTTAGTTTTATCAGAAGCGACCAAAAACGAAATGATACTATCCCTTTTATCATCAGACGATAATTATAGTAAAGCACTAATCGATCCAAAACAATTTAATTTAAATATAAAAATTAACAAAAATGGTCCGGAACAATCTTTTGGAACTGCTGAAATCAGCGGCAATGCTTTACCAAAAATAGACTACATTAGTTTGCAAAAAAATTTAACCGGAAAAAGTAAATCCGAAGCAGAAAAAATAATTAAAGTAAAAATTCCCCGAACCTACAAAATTATTATCAACCATCGTCTACCACTTTTAACATTTTTTAACCTCTTACCTTTTCGCTATGAAAATATTAGTATCATTGTCAAAAGTGAATCTTTATGACATATTTGTATGTAAAAAAAACACCATCCTTTAATAGAAAAACAAGATTGTCCGGACCCAAGAAGAAATTTTTTGCTATCACCTTTTTCGTCTTTGGAATTTTTCTTTTTGCCTCAGCAATTATGCCGATTGTTCAATTTCAACTGGAATATTCAGTCAAATTTAATCAAATATTAAATCCTTTATCAACAAAATATTATAATCAATCAAGTAATGTTCTTGGAAACATCTCAACCGATTTTACCCAGTTAAATAATTGGTTTGTGGTTGACAATCAAGGACAGCAAATGACTATTCCTTCTCCTGTTTCTCCTGTAAATAATGTTACTTATTCAATTTCAATTCCAAAATTAAAAATCGATAAAGCCATTGTAGCCTTGGGGAGTATGGATCTAAAAAAGACATTAGTCCAATATCCCCAAACTGCTCTTCCTGGTCAACCGGGCAATGCCGTTATTTTTGGTCATTCGGTCTTACCGCAATTCTTTAATCCCAAATTGTATATAACAATATTCTCAACTTTGTTTAAACTAAAACAGGGAGACGAGATTCTTGTTAATTACGATGATATTCAGTATAAATATTTAGTCGAAGAGATGTTTGAAGTTCAACCGACCGACTTATCAGTACTCGAACAAAGATTTGATGGTAAATACTTAACTTTAGTAACCTGTAGTCCTCCGGGAACATATCTTCGGAGACTAATAATAAAATCGAAAATTGTTGATATGTAAATTGCCATGAACAACATAAATATATTAGGAATAGATTATGGAATTAAAAGGATCGGTCTGGCCATTTCGGTTAGCGGAATTATTTCTCCTCTGGAAGTAGTTCAAAACAATACAAAAACGATAGATCAAATAAAAAAAATTATTAAAGATTATAAGATTGAGAAAATATATATTGGTATTTCCGAAGGTAAAGTTGCCGACAAAACTCTGGAGTTTGTTAAACACCTGGAAACCATGATAAACTTACCTATAGAAACAGTTGAAGAAGCCGTTTCTACAATTGAGGCAGACGCAATATACGTAGCTAACAAAAATAAGAAGAGTGACTACAAAAGGAATATCGATTCCGTCGCTGCTGCTGTTATATTAAGAAGGGTTATAGATTAAAAAATAAATGATAAAAAATCTAATATCTCCGATTCAGGCTTGGTTAATTTCTCAAGGTCGTTGTGTTGGCTGTGGTACTCCTTTAAAAAACGGTAAGACAAAAGAGGTCAGGGGTAAAATGACCGTTACCTGCAAATGTGGTCGGATATTTATTCACGATACGTCAAACAATAAATACCGAAGAGCCCTTTTTGAAGAAGTATAAACACTGTTTAATGAAGAAACATATTTTTATCATAATCGGTCTTTTTCTTGCCGTAACTCTGGTTTTCTTTACTTGGTTTTATATAAATATTCAGCCGTTTTCCCCGGGAATCGATAAACAAATCAATTTTATGATTAACAAGGGTGACGGATTGTCCTCGATTGGTCGCCGCCTTGGCAATCTAAAAATCATCAAAAACAGTTCTTCATTTTCTGTTTTGGCATATTTTTTAGGTTTAGATAAAAAGATACAAGCGGGTAATTTTATTGTTTCTCCAGGTTTATCAGTAAAAGAAATTATCGAAAAACTTTCCAAAGCGGGGACTCACGACTATTGGCTACAGATAATCGGTGGCATGCGAAACGAAGAAATCGTCAAAAAATTACCGGAAAATTTATCCTTTACCTTCGATGAATTCTTAAATTACTCTTTAAAAGAACAAGGTTATCTTTTTCCTGATAGTTATCTGATTCCTGAATCATATTCCCCGGAACAAATTATAAAACTAATTAGAAAAAACTTTGATCTAAAGATAGACGAAGTCCGGTCAAGCACCACAAATCCAACAATTAAAGACAGGGATATTATTATTCTTGCCTCTCTTGTTGAAAGAGAAGGTCGCTCGCTTGAATCAAAACAATATATCGCGGGAATCTTACAGAATCGATTAAAAATTAATATGCCTCTACAAGTTGATGCAACCGTTCAATATGCCAGAGATACAAAATATATTCCTAAAAAGTATTGGGAGCCATTATTAAAAAAAGATCTTGGGATTATCTCTCCATACAACACCTATCTCAACCGCGGTTTACCTCCGGGCCCTATATGTAATCCCGGGCTTGACTCAATTCGTGCTGTGTTTAACCCGATTCTTTCTGAATATCTTTTTTATCTTACCGGTAATGACAATAAGATGCATTATGCCAAAACCCTTCAGGAGCACAATCTTAATATTAGTAAATATCTCAACTAATTTTTTTGTTTATTAAAAGATTAAGGATATTCCATCTCCTCCGCTTCTCTGACTGTGGCACGTCATCCACATAAAGATTAGCAGACACCGTCCCCTTACGTGGTGAATATTTATTAATATATGCTATTTCAAAACCGACTAGTCGGCACACCTTTATGGTATTTTCAAAAGCAATCTCATCTTCCCCGGGAAAACCTACAATTATATCTGTACTAAATTTTACCCCGTCCACTTTTTGTCTTATCTTAGATATTAATTCCAAATATTGAGCGGCCGTATACCTGCGGTTCATCCTTTCCAATATCCCATCGTCTCCCGACTGTATTGGTAAATGAAGTAACCGATCAATATTTTTATATTTTGCTATTACCTCAATCAAACTATCAGAAAAATCCCACGGATTACTACTAACAAAAGAAATTTTATTCAACGGTCTTTGAGCCACTTCTTCTAATAGTTTTGGAAATAAGCTATCTTTTGCCAAGTCTTTGCCATATGAATTTACATTTTGTCCTATCAATACAGCTTCTTTAAAACCATTAGTAATTATTCTATCAACATCACCAATTATTTCTTGAAAATCTCTGGAGATTTCTTTTCCCCTGGCTGTCGGCACAATGCAATATGAACAATAATTGTTACAGCCGGAACTTATTGGAATAAGGGCCGCTTTATCCTTTTCTCTTAAAGGTTCAATTTTGTAACTTATTTTATCAATCGGTAAGAAATCAGATACTTGTGGAAATTTTTTATACAACTTCTCCAATCCTTTCCCATTTTTTTGTCTGACTGATCGTCCGACTAAACAACCGGTTACACATATTTGTATTTTTTTATTGTATTTTTTATTCCACTTATCAATTAAATTAATCAGACCGTATACTCTATTTTCTGCAGATTCTCTGATAATACAGGTGTTGATTACCACCAGATCCGCATCTTTCCAGCTATCTGTAAATCCGTATCCCTTATTCCAATAAAAAGCCCTAATTCTTTCAGAGTCGGCCGTATTTTGGGCACAACCAAAAGTTTTTACGAAAACATACAACACTTTAGATGATTTCACCCAAAGATTTTAACACACACTTCGGTAAAATCTGACACTCATCAACGCTACCGCAATTGCTAAACAAACAGTTACAATCGTCGGGAATATAACTCCGGTCGCGGGTAATGTCGCTGCTCCTCCCTTGTCTACAGCACTCCAATCAACTCCTTCAGTTCCAATCGATAGAGTAAAATTAATAGTAGAGCCTCCGCTGGCGATGGATACATTATGACTACCAACAGCTAATGGTGCCACTGGAGTGAAAGACCAACTCCCCGAAGAATCAGCATTTACCTGCAAAGCATTACCGTCAATCGTCACAATAATTTCGGCATTAGGGACAGCATCGCCTTTAAAGGAAGGTTGAGAACCTGTATACCACCATTTAGTAATTTGCCTGCCCCCAGTTGTCGAGTTTCCGATTGATTGCAAGGTGAAACCTGATGCAAAAACACTTCCCTCCATAAAACCTAAAATCAAAATCAAAAAAAAGACTGTCGTAAATAAAAACCTCATACCACAATACTAGAGATACGTTATATAAATTTCAAGCATTTAATTGACAACATGCCGTAATAAATGAGATATTATTTGCATGGATACAAATAATTCCGCCCCAAACACTCCAAGTTCTGATGAAACAAGTTCAAACTATCAAAACATATTGGATCAATATTCTAAACAAATTACAATAACTCCGGAGGCAGAAACTGAATCAGACAATCAGGTTGTCATCGACCCGAACGTTGCTCTTAAAACAATTACACCAGAGCCGATTCCGACATTATCACCACCTACAGTATCACTACCTACTGTGGCTCCTATCCCGTCCACCAAAGAATCCAATTTATTCAAGATCCTTTTTTTTATTTCCCTATTAATATTTTTAGGAGTAGCTTCGGCTTTAGCGTTAAGTTTCGTAAGTAATTCTAAAATAGGTGCAGATTCCGTTAATCCGGTAAACCCAACAGTGGCTGAACCAACAAATCCCCCGGAAACAGAAACATTTTGCTATCTCAATGACAATAAATACAAATTAGACGAAACTTTTCCTTCTGCCGATGGTTGTAATACTTGTACTTGTAGCCTCGACGGAACGATTGCCTGTACCGAAAAAGCCTGTAATGAATAATATCAACCTACTTATTGACCGCATATATCTTTGAAGTTATAATACAAAACATTTGGCGAACTGGGCAAAATTTCGCCGATTTTTTATAAAAATTTAAATAACGCGATGGGTTCCGCAAAAAGAATAAATTGGGGTAAAAATTACCCTAACCTTCCGAAGCTTGATTTAATACAAATTCAAAAAGAATCATGGGAGGATTTTCTTGATAAAGAACTAAGAGAAACAGTTAAGTCTATCTCTCCAATTACTGATTACACTGGAAACAACTGGAAACTTGATTTAGGTGATTTAACGTTTGACCCAATAACCATTTCTCCTGAAATTGCCAAGAAAAAAGGATTAAATTATACTGTACCTGTCAGAATCAAAGCGACTTTAACCAACAAAAGAACAGGAGATATCAGGGAAGAAGATGTATTTTTTCTAAACCTTCCCACAATGACACAAGAGGGAACTTTCATTATCAATGGTATAGAGAGGGGGGTGATTAATCAATTAGTTCGGTCACCGGGGATATATTTTACCGGAGAAAACGATCCTGCCACTGGGAAAATACTCTACAATGCTGAAATCCGCCCTGTTCGTGGTTCGTGGCTAGAATTTTTTATTGGGAAAAAGGATGTAATTTTTGCCAGAATTGATAGGAAAAAGAAATTTCCTGCTTCAATAATATTAAGGGCAGCCTGTAGTATGTCTGACAAGCAGTTAGTTGGTGAATTTTCGGACTATATTAACCACACTATTCAGGCTGATTCCTCAAAAAATTATGAAGAAGCTATTCTTGAATTTTATCGTAAATTACGTCCCGGGGAACCTGTAGTACTTGAAAATGCTGAGAAATTTTTTCAAGAAAGATTTTTTGATATAAAAACATATGAACTCGGTAACGTCGGCCGGTATAAAATTAATAAAAAATTTAGGTTTAACTTTGATGATTCAAATAAAGAGAATTGGGTCCTTAAAAAAGAAGATTTAATAGCAACTATTAAATATTTAATTCAACTTCAAAAAGGTGAAGTCACAAGATTAGATGATATCGATAGTTTAGCCAATCGTCGTCTGCGCAGATGTGGTGAGATAATTTCTCAAGTTGCTATCCGTCCGGCATTAGCCAGATTTGAAAGAATGGTCAAAGAAAGAATGAGTTTGATTCCCACAAAAGACAAACCCGTTCCTTCTCAGATGATTAATCCTCAACCTTTAATATCGTCGCTAAATACATTTTTCAGGTCGAACCAATTGTCAGCCATTCTTGACCAAACCAATCCCTTAGCAGAGCTTGATCTCTTAAGAAGAGTCACTGTTGTCGGAGTCGGTGGTTTGACTAGAGAACGTGCGGCATTCTCTATCCGCGATGTTCATAGTTCACAATATGGTCGAATTTGTACCGTTCGTTCTCCGGAAGGTCCAAATATTGGATTAGTCTCCTATTTAGCTCTTTACGCAAGAGTTAATAAATATGGTTTTATTGAAGCTCCTTTCCGTAAAATAGAAAAAGATAAGAAAAATTACAGGGTTTCTGATCAAGCTACCTATTTGGACGCTGATGATGAATATAACACTCATATAACCCATCTAGGGGTAAAAATCACTGATAAAGGATATATCGGACAAGATTGGGCTCCAATTAGATATCAAGGTGAATTCATTGAAGGCCCCACCGATTCCGTTGAATATATTGATTTGGTTCCGAACGAAATTGTTGGATCTTCCGCGTCCCTCATTCCGTTCATTGATCACGACGATGCCACAAGAGCACTAATGGGTTCACATATGCAGACACAGGCGGTGCCACTTGTTTCCACAGAATCACCTATCGTTGGTACTGGAATGGAGTCAGCAGTGGCAACGGCAATGAAAAGAACAGTTTTAGCCAATCACTCGGGAAAAGTGATATTTGTAGATGGCGCAAAAATTATCGTTGCTTTGGATAAAAAAACTGGTCAAAGTGAGAACAATGATCATAGTGAAATCAGCCGTGACGGTAAAACCGAAACTTATCACGTAAGCAAGTTTGAAAGAACATCGCCATACGGTACTTGTTATAACCAACATGTGGTTGTCAATATTGGAGACACTATCAAAAAAGATGATCTAGTTATTGATGGTCCGTCAACATACAGTGGAGAATTATCTATTGGAAAAAATTTATTAGTGGCATATGCCTCTATTGATGGTTTAGGTTATGAAGATTCACTCTTAATTTCTGATCGTCTGGTGAAGGAAGATATCCTTACAAATGTTCAAATTTACGAATATAAGGCAGATATTGTCGAAACGAAACTTGGATCTGAAGAATTGACAAAAGATATTCCTAATGTTTCCGAAGTCGAGCTGTCCAAACTTACCGATGATGGAATTGTGATGATTGGAGCAACAGTAGGTCCCAACGATATTCTTGTAGGGAAGGTGGAACCAAGAGGGGAAAAAGAACTTTCCGCGGAGGAAAGATTATTACGTGCAATTTTCGGTGAAAAAGCAAGAGAAGTCAAAGATACTTCTCTGCGTGTGCCAAACGGTGAAGGTGGTGTCGTCATAAAAGTGGATATTTTAGATAAAGTAAATGGTGATGAGCTCGATCCAGGAGTGAATAAAGTAGTGAAAGTATATGTTGCCCAGATCAGAAGAATTCAGGAAGGTGATAAAATTGCTGGAAGACATGGTAACAAAGGAGTCATTTCTCGTATTCTTCCGGAATATGATATGCCAAGATTGGCTGATGGTACTCCAATAGATCTTGTCATGTCGCCACTCTCGGTTATTGCCCGTATGAATTTAGGCCAGATCCTTGAAACCACCTTAGCCCATGCGGGATACAAACTCAATAAAAAATATGCCGTTCCGGTTTTTGAAAAATATTCAGAAGATCAAATCGGTCAAGAATTAATCCAGGCCGGGTTAGCTCCCAATGGAAAAATCCAACTTTACGATGGACGCACCGGGTTGCCGTATGACCAGCAAAGTGTCGTTGGAATTGGATATATTCTCAAATTAGTTCACATGGTCGACGATAAGGTTCATTCCCGCTCAACCGGTCCATACTCCCTAGTTACCCAGCAACCTCTGGGAGGTAAAGCCAGAATGGGAGGCCAAAGGTTGGGAGAAATGGAAGTTTGGGCCCTGGAATCCCACCGAGCCGCTCATACTCTTCAGGAAATGCTTACCATCAAATCAGATGATATCGAAGGACGAACTCACGCCTTTCAGTCCATTATCAAAGGTATGCCAATTCCCGAGCCAGCCATTCCGGAGTCATTTAAAGTTTTAACAAAAGAACTTTCCGGTTTAGGTCTAGATATTTCCCCGGTTGGATTAAAAGAGCCTGTTGCCAACGACGAACAGTCCCCAACTATTTCATTAGAGGAAATTAAACCCTCTCACACATCAGAAAATAAAATTGAAACGTTAGAAGACGAAAAGGAGACAAACTAAAATGTTTAAATTTAGAAGCATGATCGATTTTAGTGGATTACAAATTAAATTAGCTTCGCCCGCCGATATTTTATCGTGGTCTAGTGGCGAAGTAACAAAGCCGGAAACAATCAACTATCGTAGTTGGCGTCCGGAAAAAGACGGATTATTTTGTGAAAAAATATTTGGTCCAAGCCACGACTTTGAATGTTACTGTGGAAAATATAAAAAAATAAGATTCAAAGGAGTAATTTGTGACAAATGCGGCGTTGAAGTTACAACTTCAAAGGTCAGACGTGAAAGAATGGGACATATCTCTTTGGCGGCTCCTGTCGCCCATCTTTGGTATCTCCGCAACACTCCGTCACCGCTTGGAGTTATTTTAGACGTTCCCCAGAAAGATCTTGAATCGGTAGTTTATTTTACAAAATTTCTCATAACCTCAATTAATCCGGACAAGAGGAAAGAAGCAGTCGAAAATCTCGAGCAGAATTCTCAAAAAAGAAAAGAACAGATCAATATAGATGCCAAAAAAGCCGTTGAATTAAAAACTGAACAAAATATTAAAGAAAAACAAGAACTCACTAAAAAAATCAAAAACAAAGACCAGCTTTTGATAGCCCAGGAAGAAAGAGATGTTCGGTTGAAACAGGATCTTCAAAAAATAGAAAATAAAGCCCAGACAGAAAAAAATCGAATCGACGGTTTAATGAAATTTCTCGAAGACAAAATCCAATCTCTTCAGGTTCTTTCTACTCTGTCAGATGAAGAAAGTTTTTATTTGTCCCAATTTAAAGCCGATGTTTTTTATGAAGCTAAAATGGGTGCCGAAGCTGTTTTGGAAGTGTTAAACCAGATCGATCTCAAAGCCACCGTCAAAAATCTTAAAAAAGAATTAAGCAAAACCACCAGTAAAATTAAGAAAAAGAAAATCATGCACAAGATAAGAATTATTAATGGCATGGTTGACAACAGTATTTCTCCTTCCTGGATGATTATGACTCAGGTTCCTGTTATTCCGCCGGATTTAAGACCCATGGTTCAGCTAACCGGAGGCAGATTTGCGACTTCGGATTTAAACGATCTTTATCGTCGTCTTATCAACAGAAACAATCGCCTTAAAAAACTATTAAAACTTGGTGCCCCAGAAATCATTCTTCGAAATGAAAAAAGAATGCTTCAGGAATCGGTCGATACCTTAATTGACGCCCAAAAAAGCAGCAAAAACAAAAGAAAAAGTACCAAAAGAACCCCGCGTTCATTATCCGATTTGTTACGTGGAAAGAAAGGTCGTTTCCGTAGAAACTTATTGGGAAAGAGAGTCGATTATTCCGGTCGTTCAGTCATTGTTGTTGGTCCGGAGTTGAAATTAAACGAAGTTGGTCTTCCGAAGGAAATTGCTTTGGAAATGTACCGGCCTTTTGTTCTAAGAGAGCTGATGATGTCCGGTTTGGCGCCAAACATAAAAAGTGCAAAAAATTTAATCGATCACCGGATTAACGAGGTCTACGATATTTTGGAAAAAGTAACCAAAAAAAGTTACGTTTTACTCAACCGTGCACCAACCCTTCACAAACTTTCGATTCAATCTTTTAAACCGGTTCTCATCGACGGTTTAGCCATAAGATTACATCCTTGTGTTTGTAAAGCCTTCAATGCCGACTTTGATGGAGATCAAATGGGTGTCCACTTGCCCCTTTCCGCTGCTTCCCAAAAAGAAGCTAAAAAGTTAATGTTGCCTTCAAGAAATTTATTAAAACCTTCAGATGGCAACCCGGTTTCGGTTCCTACCCAGGAAATGGCCGTCGGTTGTTACTATATAACTTCAATTCGCTCCGAAGATATCGCAAAGTTTGATCAAGATGGTTTCGGTAGCCTCCCGATTTTGGCAGACAAAAAAGAAGCTTCATTGGCCTATGAATCAGGAAAGATTGGGTTAAGAGAGCTTGTTGCTGTCAAAATTGACGGTAAATTGACCAAAACTACCTATGGAAGGATTTGGTTCAACAGAATTTTGCCCAAAGAATTTTCTTTTGTCAACGAAGCCATGGCCGGAAGTAAAGCAATGAATGATTTAATCGTCAAATCATTAGAGTTAGCCGGAAGAATAAGGACAGTAACCCTAATAGACGCTCTTAAAAATATTGGTTTTAAAGGGTTTACTTTGTCAGGAATTTCTCTTTCTATGGCTGATTGTGGTTATTTACCGGAAAAAGCAGAAATTATTTCCGGCGCCAACAAGCAAGTTTCAGAAATCGAAGACAATTATAAGATGGGTCTCATCAGCAATGAAGAGAAAAAACGTCTTAGTCAAAATGTTTGGATGGAAAAAACCGAAGAAATTGCTGAGAAAACATGGGCAACTCTCGATATTGATTCTCCGATTAGAATTGTTTCTGCTGCCGGTATCAAACGTGCCTCAAAAGACCAAATTAAACAACTTTCAGGTATGAGAGGTTTAATGGTCGATCCTACCGGGCATATCGTTCAGCTACCCACCAAGTCTAATTTTCGCGAAGGGCTTTCCGTCTTCGAATATGTCACCGGCGCCAGGGGTACTCGCAAGGGTTTAGCCGATACTGCTCTTAAAACTGCCGACGCAGGTTATTTAACCAGAAGGCTTGTCGATGCTGCTCACGTTGCCATTATTCGTGTTGACGACTGTGGTACCACTAAATTCATCACTATTGAAAGAAACGATAAGGGTCGGGAAAGACATTTTGGTCGTCGTATTTTAGGTAGAGTTTTAGCCACCAACGTCGTTGATCCGGCTACCAACAAAGTTATCGCTTCAAAAGGGGACATTTTAAATAACGAATTAGTCGCCGTTATCGAAAAAAGTGAAATCAAATCAGTCGATGTTCGCTCTCCGTTGGAATGCAAAGCCAAAAATGGTCTGTGTCAACAGTGTTATGGTTGGGATCTTTCCACCAGAAAATTAGTAGACATTGGTGTTCCGGTCGGGGTTATTGCCGCTCAATCAATAGGCGAGCCGGGAACCCAGCTGACTTTGCGTACCAAACATACCGGAGGCGTTGTTGGTATTGATGTTACCCAAGGATTACCTCGTATTCAGGAACTTTTCGAAGTCAGAACTCCGAAACTTCCGTCGCCATTAGCAGAAATCAGTGGTAAGGTAAAAATAAAAGAAAACATTGATGGATACGAAATAAAATTGACCGGAAAAGACAAAAATAATGCCACCAAAACTATTAACTACATTTTGCCGATGAACGTAACCCTATTAGTATCAGATGGTGACTTAATTGCCCAAGGTGCTCAAATATCTTCGGGTTCTCTTGATGTCAGAGAAGTTATGGAAATCAAAGGTATCGAAGCCGCTCAAAGATATCTTATTAATAATATCCAATCTGTTTACGAATCACAGGGAATTACTATTCACGACAAACATATGGAAGTAATTGTCAGGGAAATGAGTGATAAATTAAAGATAGAAGATCCCGGTGATACCAACTTCATGTACGGTCAAACTGTAACCAGGCATGCCTACGCTCTTGCCAACGATAAAGTAAAAGAAAAAAATGGCAATCCTGCAAAAGGCAAAAAAGTTCTCTTGGGGCTTATCCAATCGGCTCTGTCTACCGGTTCTTGGTTATCAGCTTCTTCTTTCCAACAGACAACCAACGTTCTTACCGAAGCTTCCCTGCTTGCCGAGGTTGATGGCTTGATTGGTCTGAAAGAAAATGTTATTATCGGACGTCTGATCCCGGTCAGCAAAAATCAACTTATTCAATAAATGCCAACTTCAAATCAATTAATCAGGAAAGGGAGAAAAACCCCAACCAAAAAAATTAAAGCCGGAGCTTTACGGGATAATTTTAATAGTATTAAAAACAGAAGCGTCAATACTTTTAATCCCTTCAAAAAGGGAGTAGTCACTGTCGTCAAAACTATGACTCCAAAAAAACCGCATTCAGCTCTAAGAAAAGTTGCCAGGGTAAAACTAAGCAATCATAGCAGTGTAACCGCCTATATTCCCGGAGTTGGGCACAATCTTGCCGAGCACGGTATAGTCAGTATCCGCGGGGGAAGAGTTAGGGATTTACCCGGTATTCGTTATCACATTGTTCGCGGAAAATTTGATGCCGGCGCTGTCGTGGGAAGGCTTCAGTCCCGCAGTAAATACGGTGCCAAACGTCCGGTAAAAGCCACCGCCTAATTATTACAATATAAAATATGTCCAGAAAAGGTCAAACTAAAACAAGAGAAATCACCCCCGACACCAAATACGCGAGTGCCATTGTCGGTAAATTAATCAATGCCGCCATGAGAGATGGTAAAAAGTCTGTCGCCGAGAAGCAGGTTTTTAATGCCCTTGAGTTAGTAAAAAAAGAAACATCAGCTCCTGATGTTGCCGTTACTTTTGAACAAGCCCTCGATAATATCAAGCCAAAAGTCGAAGTCCGTCCCAGGCGCATCGGCGGTGCCGTCTATCAGGTTCCTACTCCGGTTCGTGGTAGCCGTCAGTATTCTTTAGCCCTGCGTTGGCTAATCACTGCTTCCAGAGCCAAAGCCAACAAACAGTACCACACCTTTGCTGAAAAATTGTCATCGGAAATCTTGCTCGCCCTGAAAAACGAAGGCGTTGCTGTTTCCAAAAGGGTTGAAGTCGAAAGAATGGCCGAAGCCAACAAAGCCTTTGCCCACTTACGCTGGTAATTTAATTCGTCTATACTAAGACTAGGATGTCTATCTTTTCTAAAAGCAAGATTGTCATTTGGCCAAAATCTCAAAGCCTCGAAATTTATCAAGACAAAAAAGAAAACAATAATTTAAGTTTTGATATAAATCTTTGGACTACTCACGATGAAGCCGGCCTTCAGCCCCTTGCTCTCTACGTTAAACAAAACAAAATCGAAGCCTGTACTGTTTTAGTCTCCGACGATATTATCATTACCAGATCATTTATCTATGATAGTCAAATATCTGAAATCGATAAAAAAGAAGTTATTGGTCTAGCCGAAGGTTTCGTTAAATTTAAAATCGATCCGTCTTCAATCGAGTACAAGTTGGTTCCTGGCGACAATAAAACCGTTATCCAGTCCACTATCTTCGACAAGTCAAAAATCGATACCCTTATCTCTAATCTTGAAAAAACGGGGATAAAATCATGTTCGATAAAAACCGTCTCCTCTTCAATTTCAAATGCCGTTTCGACTTTTTTTGACAAAGAATATTTTCTTTTATACCCCCTCAATAGCTCCGAATACACCCTCATTTTGTCAAAAGGCAGTTCTGTCTACTTAACCTCTAATTTTAAGGGTTCGTCTCTTGATATCCAAAAAATAATAAACTATTCCAATCTGTATTTTTCCAATCCTACTACCAAAATATATCTTCCTCAAAACAAAGAAGTCGAAGTTTCCAGCACCACTGAATTGGAAAAAACCCAATACAATGAAAATCAGATCTCTCAAAATTTAGGAAAGCCTTCAAATCTTCCTCTTCCGGTATTAGGGGCGATGATCGTACAAGGCGAAACAACTCCTGCTATAATTAGCCAAGTAAAAGATATTAATTCAGAAAAAAATAATATGGAAAGCAAAAAAAATATCCTTCCGATTATTGCCGTTTTTGTGGTTACCGCCGCCGTTGCCTCAATTATCATCTACTTTGTGCTCAACCGGAATGCCGTTACTCCTGACACTCAAGTATCAGATATTACCCCCACAATTTCTCAAACCGAAACCCTCCCCACCGAAACCCCTGTTCCTACCGTTGCTGAAATTAGTAAAAAGTTAAAATTACAGGTCTTAAACGCTACTGATATTAGTGGTCAGGCCGCCACTGTCAAGGAAATCTTGACAAAGCTCGGATTCACCAGTGTTGCCGTAGGAAACAGTAAAGAAGTCGTTGATGGCAACGAGGTCAGAATCAAAACTTCTTTAACCGGTGTCAAGGAATATTTTACCCAAAATCTTGTTGACAAATTTGACGCCACATATTCTACGGGTCTCAAAGATACTTCCACCTACGACGTGGTCTTTGTCATCGGTGTCGATCTCAAAACCGGCGCCGCTCCAACTAAAACTGCTACAGCTACTGCCACTCCCGCTCCATAAAAAATGAAAATACTTATAACCGGCGGCCTTGGTTTTATTGGTACTAATTTCATCAAATATTGGCGTAAATATCACTCAAACGATTTTATTACCAATCTTGATAAAATTACTTACGCCGCCAATCCGGCCAATTTAGACGAGCTAAAAAACGATTCTCAATATAAATTTGTCAAAGGTGACATTCTAGACACAAATCTTGTAGACGAATTAGTGTCAGACAGTGATCTTATCATTCATTTTGCCGCCGAATCACACGTCGACCGTTCCATTGATGATCCTTCTATGTTTGTTAAAACAAATGTTCTGGGAACCTACACCTTGTTAAATTCTGCTCAAAAACATGGCCAAAAAAGATTTCATCACATCTCTACCGATGAAGTATTTGGTTCAGTAGGTCTTGATTCTCAAGATCAATTTTCCGAAACCACTCCATATGATCCCACTTCCCCTTATTCTGCCTCTAAGGCCTCTGCTGATCACTTTGTCCGTTCTTTTTCTAAAACCTTCAAACTCCCGGTAACTATCACTAACTGTTCCAATAATTACGGCCCGTTTCAACATCCGGAAAAATTTATCCCAAGGATGATTACCAACCTTCTTGATGGTAAAAACGTTCCGGTTTATGGTCAGGGGTTAAATCTTCGTGATTGGTTATACGTCGAAGATCACTGCTCAGCCATTGAAGCTGTAATATTAAAAGGAAAAATAGGGGAGACTTATTGCGTTGGTGGTTTAAAGGGTGGTACTAGAAATATTGATATTGTCAAAACTGTTTTAAAAATATTAAGCTTAGATGATTCAAAAATTGAATATGTTACCGACCGTCCGGCCAACGACAGTTACTCTGTCAATTGGTCAAAAATCAATTCCGAGCTGGGTTGGTCACCCAAATTTACTCTCGAATCCGGCTTAGCCAGCACCGTCAAATGGTATCAGGAAAATGAAAAATGGTGGCGCCTCTCCAAAGCCGAAGCCGAGGAATTTTACAAAAAATTAAATTCAAAATAATGGTTTTTACCGAGACTAAAATATCGGGTCTTTTTGTCATCGAGCCGAAAGTTTTTACCGATCCCCGCGGTTTCTTTTTAGAGTCATACAATCAAAAAACCTTTGCCGACAACGGCATAAATATCGCCTTTGTTCAGGATAATCACTCCCGTTCTTCAAAAGATGTTCTCCGCGGTCTGCATTTTCAAAAACCCCCTTTTGCCCAGGATAAATTAATTAGGGTAACTTCCGGAGAAGTGTTTGATGTTGCCGTCGATATTCGCCCCGGTTCAAAAACTTATGGTCAATACGAATCGGTAATTTTATCAGCCGAAAATCACAAAATGTTTTTAATTCCTGCCGGTTTTGCCCATGGCTTTTGTGTTTTAAGTGACACTGCCGATTTTTTATACAAATGCAGTAATTACTATTCCAAAGAATCCGAAGGGGGAATTATTTATAATGATCCCGATCTGAATATCCCCTGGCCGATTCAAAATCCGATATTATCCGACAAAGACCAGCTCTGGCCGTTATTAAGTAACAAAGGGAGACCTGCCTGCCGGCAGGCAGGTTTAGAGGGATTTAAATCATGACCATAAAACCCAAAATAATCGGCACCGGGCTTTCCGGTTTAGTCGGCTCCCGGGTTGTTGAGTTGCTTCAGGATCGTTTTGAATTTGTAAATTTCTCTCTGGAAACCGGCGTTGATCTACTTAATCGGGAAAACTTATCAACCACCTTTTCTTCCCATCAAGACGCAGACGCCATTCTCCATCTGGCCGCTTTTACCGACACCGGAGCCGCCTGGCTTCAAAGAGGGGACAAGTCCGCTCCTTGCTATCAGGTTAATGTTATCGGTACTCAAAATATTTTAGAATTAGCCCAAAAACACAACAAATATTTAATTAATATTTCTACCGATTTTGTTTTCGACGGCGCCGCCGATGGAAAATACACCGAAGAATCGGTTCCCAATCCTATTGAATGGTATGGCCAAACCAAATATGAGGCCGAAAAACTAATTTCTGATTCGGGGGTTAACTTTTCCACCGCTCGTTTGGCTTTTCCTTATCGGGCTAAATTTGAGCTCAAAAAAGACGTTGTCCGCAAACTAATTGACGGTTTTAAGTCAGGGAAATTATATCCCATGTTTACCGATCAGCTCACCACACCCACGTTTATCGATGATATTGCCCGTGCTTTAGAATATTTTTTTATAAATCAGCCCAAGGGTGTATTCCATGTCGTCGGTTCCTCTTCGCAAAGTCCCTACCAAATGGCCCAAATGATTGCCGATACTTTTGATTTTGATAAATCACTTATCAAAGAGGGAAGTTTGGCCGACTTTGTCGCCTCCCAGCCCGCCGGCTCTCGTCCCTGGCAAAAAAACCTTTCTCTCTCCAATCAAAAAATAGCCAATCTCGGTATTAAGATGCAAACTCTTTCCGAAGGCCTTCAAACATTCAAAACACAACTTTAATGACAAAACTTATCTATATCACCCATCCTTCAGTAGAATTAGACAAAAATAAACTTCCACATGAGTGGGGGCTTTCGGAAAAAGGCTTTGAACAGGCCAAAATACTTATCGAAAAACCATTTTGGCAAGAAGCTGATGTTATTTACTCAAGTATTGAGCCAAAAGCTATTCAGGTTGCCAGGCTTGCTTCTGAAAAATATCGCTGTCCATGGTTTCAAGAAAAAGATCTTGGGGAGGCCGACCGTACTGCCACCCCCTTTTTACCGTTAGAAGAATATATGCTTGCAGTTCAAGAAGCCTATCTTAACCCGGATACCAATATTAAGGGTTGGGAAAGTCACCATCAAATGATGAAAAGAAATGCCACAGTTTTGAAGAAAATAAAAAACAATTACAAGAATAAAACAATCGTAATTATCGGCCATGGCGGTGCCGGAACCACTATCAAATGTTATATAAAAGGTATCGAGCCTCAATTTTCAGAAGACCCGAAACAAACAGGTTGTATTTTCATCGCCGATCTTGATGCCAACACAATAATCCAAGACTGGCAAAAATATTAATCAATGAACAAGAACATCCTTCTTTCCTATTTTTTAGCCTTTTTTAAAAACTCTTGGTTCTGGTTGGGAATTTGGGTCTTTTACTATCTCCGTTTTACCAATTATGCCGGTGTCGGAATTCTGGAAACGGTTTTAATCGTTACCATGACTGTCACGGAAATTCCCACCGGGGCTATTGCCGATTTGTTTGGCAAGAAAAAAACCCTATTTCTATCTTGTTTGCTTCAAGGGATAGGAGATATCTTTATGGGAATGTCCCCTAGTTTCTCCTTTTTAGCATTTTCCATATTTATCGCCGCCATTGGTGGAACCTTATATTCAGGAACACTAGAGGCTTTGGTTTACGACACTCTGAAACAAAACCACAAAGAATCAGAATATGATAAAAAAATCGCCAACATCAACACAATTCAATTAATCGCCCCGGCAGTTTGTGGGGCCTTGGGTGGTTTTATGTATACAATTAACCCTAGGTTCCCATATTTAGCAACAGGAGTCTTTCACTTATTTGGTTGTATCGCTACCATTTT